>Ga0316209_1000620_pt1 | contig 54575 bp, 59 predicted proteins | sample 6monopyrite_MG_FD_204945 | JGI IMG/M metagenome (GOLD analysis project Ga0316209, IMG submission 204945) | Microbial mat bacterial communities from mineral coupon in-situ incubated in ocean water Damariscotta River, Maine, United States -... | ecosystem: Environmental > Aquatic > Marine >... | reverse complement strand
ACATGATCAATGCAGATTTAAGTTCAGATATGAAAAGCTCTAATTATAATGAGCTTTTAAATATATGGGTAAATATGCATGATTATGCAGGTATGCCGACAAATATTGAATCATTTGGTAATAATGTAGCTATACTTCCAACAGAAGATATTGAATCAATAATTGTAGATGGCGGTTTCGAAAGCCCTATTTTATTTTACAAAACTTTGTTTATTCAGGCTTGGTTCTCTAAAGTTAATTCTTTAAGTTTAACAGAAAAATTAGCCTAACCAAAAGTTCTCGAAACCCCTTAACTAGGCGTTAGAGTCATTATGGAAAAAGCACTAATATCATTAATTGCTATATTTTGTTTAGGTTTACTTGCGCTTGTATTTGGCTCAAGAAATAGAAGCATAAAAAAAACTAAAATTAATTTAAAACAAAAAATGAAACGAGGTTTTGTAAGTGGGTTTTCAATAACTTTTGTCTTGATATCGCTGTTTGCAATATATATGGTTTATATAAAACAAGACTACAGCGGTACGTTTTCGAGCTTTATTATATTTAATATGTTTACCTCATTTTCAGTTGCCGTACTTTTCTCATTGGTCAGCATAATTTCTTCAGGAAATGATGGTGAAATCGATTTAGTAAAAGCTAAGGGTGTAATTGGTTTGTTTTTTATAGGTCTTATTATCGTTGGTATGATATTTCTATAATGAATACTACTCTAACAAGCAAGTCAAGATCGCTCGTTAATCACTCGCTGGGACTTTTAAAAAGCGGCGTTTCACTCTGCTTTTTAAAAGCCCCTTGCTTTAATCGTTATGCGTTAAAATAAGATGGAGAACATCATGGAAGAAGATATAATTGAACCTATACCTAAAACAATGGAAAAGTTCTTTGGTTGTACTGGAAATATGGTCAAACCATCTTTATCTAGTGTAAAAGAAATAGTAAAAAAAATACGTAAGGGTAAACTTATAACTATCGAGCAAATACGAGAAAAATTAGCCAACGATTTTAATGTACAAACTGCTTGTCCGGCCAGTACTACTAAAGCACTAGAAATATTATCAAAAGAGTCAAAACCCGTCTGTTACTGGCGAGTAATAAAGAAAAACGGAGAGTTGCTTGCTAAATACCCCAAGGATATTGAAGGTCATGCTTCGTTATTAAAAAAAGAGGGGTTTACTATTGATTTCAAAAAATCGAAACCAGTAGTTGTTGGTTATGAAACTAAATTATATAAACTCGCATAACAAGGCAATCAACCTGAAAAATATTTAGGCGTTATTTGTGAAAAGGAAAACCATGAATAAATTAATTATTTCAACAGCACTATTCTTGGTAGTAATAAATACGTCTATTGCAAATACAAAAGAACTTAATTTAAACAATAGCCATGAAATAGATGCGGCGCTAAAAATACATACATCTTTAATGAAAGTAGGTAAAAGTGTTTCATCTTGCTATGATTCCGGAAATAAACATTCAGCATGTTTATGTGAAAACAAAAAAGAAATTACTATTTTTAATAAGCTAGTTAACACCACACTTAAAAAATACCCGCGCTGGCTTAAATATAAATCATTAAATTTTAAAAAACCTGATGGCACAGGTGTAATAATCAGGCCAATAGCATTAAAAAAACAAGCCAGCATGGAAGCTAAGTGTGAATAAAACACATAACAAGAGCATCAAGATCATTCGCTTATCGCTCATTGGGACTTTTAAAAGAGGCGCTCTCGCTTCCCTTTTAAAAGCCTCTTATGCTAATCGTTATGTTTCAAAATCCTCAAGACTTGTTACCAGTTCCTGAATAAGGGAATCTTTATCTTCCTTCAATCTCTTTATAAACTTTGCTGGCGTTCCTGTTTTATTATCATATTTGGCTGACCAGGCAATCATTTCCAGCAGCATAGGCAGCAGATCTACGCCTTTTTGCGTTAAGGCATATATTTTTTTTGAGTTATTCTCTTTATCAGTTGCTTTAGTTATAAGCCCATCTGCCTCCAATTTTTCTAACCGATCTGCCAGGATATTGGTTGATATTTTCTCATCAGAATTCAAGAACTCTCCATAGTATTTTTTCCCCTTAAACATTAAATCACGAATGATCAGGAGGCTCCACTTATCTCCAAATGTCTCCTGAGCAAAGTTTATTGGGCAATGTGATCTGTATTTTTTTGCATTTCGTTTCATGAGTCTATCATAGCACTTGCATTACACAAGTAGAAGCTCTAGACTCTAAGCACTTGTATTACGCAAGTACATTAATGAGAAACTTCAAAAGATGAGGTAAAACTAATGCCAAACTATATTCTTGCATATCATGGTGGAAAAAAGCCCTCAAGCTCTGAAGAAGGAGCTGAACATATGGCAAAATGGGAAGCCTGGGCCGATAGCCTAGGCGATTCACTAACTAACCGAGGTACTCCTTTAGGTAAATCCAAGACCGTAAGTTCTAACGGTGTTACTGATGGCGGCGGGGTAAACCCTTTAATGGGATATTCTATTTTGAAGGCTGTAAACATAGATGCCGCTGTTAAAATGGTTGAGGACAGTCCTCATATTGATTTCGGTGGGACAATGGTCGTCGCTGAAATGATGGAGATGTAGCTCACATGAATATAAAAAAAATAATTTTAGCATCGGTTTCCTATCTGGTATTAACACTGGCAATCGCATACCCGTGGCATATGATATGGTTTTATGATTTATATGCAGGAATGGGAGCATATACACGTCCTGAACCCAGTATTCCTCTGGGTATGCTTGCAATGATTACACAAGGTGTAGTCATTGCGTATCTTTACCCATTTTATTACAAAGGTGGGAATCCGATTCTGCAAGGAATCAAGTTTAGTCTTATGATGGGAACTGTAGTCTACTCTGTTATGGGATTTGCGATGGCGGCTAAAATAGATATCAATCCTATATCAACATTTTTACTTTACAGCATCATCTTTCAACTTATTCAGTTTGTGTTGACTGGAGCAGTTCTTGGACTAATCTATGGTAAAATTAAACAATCAACATAGCAAATAGCTCCAGCGGAAATTACATTCGACACTTATTTGCTATCGCAAAAGCGTGCCGCTTTTAATTTCCGCTGGGCAAGTCGTTATGTTTTCAAAAACAACTCGAACCAAATATTATCGTTATCTAAATGGGCAATGAGATATGAGTGAAAAAATTACGGGTCGTTGTGCGTGTGGCGCAATCAAATATACTGCCGCTTCAAAACCAGAATTCACACTTATTTGCCAATGTCGGCAATGCCAACGAATTTCAGGCTCAGGTCATGCGGCTCAATTCGCGGTGCTAGTCAGCGAGTCTACTATAGAAGGTGAGGTTTGTTTCTATGAGCAAATTGCAGATAGTGGGGATACTGTTAGTAGTGGCTTCTGTGCGAACTGCGGAAGCCCGATGTTAAAGAAAACCACTAAGCTACCAGAGATACTCTTCTTCCATGCCGGCACAATGGATAATCCGGTGTTATTCAAACCAGAGGTGGTAGTTTACGAAGACTCTAAGCAACCCTGGGATCATGTAGATCCAGAAATTCCCAGAAACTAATAGAATAGTGACTGTTAGAAAATCATGAATCAAACTAGCGTAATAAGTGTCATCAAATATACACCGAAACATAACAAGGCAATTCAACAAGGGCAATTTTTCAATGCGCAAAACTCACGCATTGAAAAAATCGCCTGTTAATTGCGACGTTAGTCCAACCATGGCCAAGCATCAGGAAAGTATTTAAGTATGAAGAATCTCCTTGATCTACCAGATAATCTGCCAATTCCAGAAGACGATGGGGCATGTGCCCATTTGGAAGGAATGCAGTTACCGTCTATAGCTCTGGCCAGTACTGCTGGCCGCGAGATTGATCTCAGCTTAGAAAATGGGATGGTTGCTGTTTACGCTTACCCCATGATTGGAAGGCCAGACTCACCACCAATGGTTGGCTGGAACGAAATTCCTGGCGCAAGAGGATGTACGCCTCAATCTTGTTCCTTTCGTGACCAACATTCTGAGCTTCTTAGTTTAGGGGCTAAGGTCTACGGCGCAAGCTCACAATCCTTGGAAGAACAAAAAGAAGCTGTCCAGCGCCTTCATCTGCCCTTTGAGTTAATGAACGATAGCAATTTTGAATTTGCAAACGCATTGAGGCTTCCGACTTTTGAATATAACTCGTTACGTCTTATCAAAAGGCTTACTCTTATTATCGAAAATGGCGCTATATGCAAAGTCTTCTATCCGATTTTTCCACCAAACGAAAATGCGGCCAATGTCATCGCTTGGCTACGGGAAAATGGGGCCTAACATGGCGCTCAAAGGGACGCTCCTATCGTCGCGCCCCTTAGCTTTATGCTAGGTGCTATGAAAATCTCGACTTAGGTTGACAGTCTATACTGTTTTTAGCCTAATAAGGAGTCGAGATTTTCATAACTTAAAAAGGAAAACCTGTGAATCTTAAAATACCGCCATTAGTGCTTACATGCATTTTCATAGCATTCATGTCGTTATTATATTGGCTCTTTCCTCAATTCACACTAAGCATTCCAGGTAATACAATAGCTTCTAGTTTCATAGCAATAGTTGCTACATTAATTTCTGTTGTGGGAGTAGCATCGTTCCGTAATGCAAAAACAACTGTTAACCCAACAAAACCAGACCAGACTTCATTTTTAGTTATAAAAGGCGTATATAAAATTTCTCGCAACCCAATGTATCTTAGTTTTCTTTTGTTTCTTATAGCATGGGGGCTTTATCTTGCACATTCACTATCTCTACTTTTACTACCAGCTGTCTTTGTAGTTTATATGGATAAATACCAAATTCCTGCAGAGGAAGAAGCTCTTCATAGAAAGTTTGGTGAACATTTTTTAAATTATAAAAATATGGTTCGTAGATGGTTATAAGGTCTAACAAGCAAGCCAAGAACGTTCGCGCTCTCTCTGAGATTTACAAAAAGAGGGGCTACGCTTCTCTTTTTGAAAGCCCCTTAGTTATAACGTTATATGGCTAACCACAATTATGAAAACGATTGAATAAAATGAAAAAAAATAAAATAATAAGTGTATTAATTGTTCTAGTATTATCGCTATATGGATACTTAAATAATAATCCTGATTTACAACAATCATTTGCTAAAGAAAGTACAACAGATGAAAGTATACTTACAAGTGCAATTAAAAACCGAAAAAGCGAAATACAAGTTTCTGGTTCTGGTGTTGTTATTCGTACTTTAGCAGATGACACTAGCGGAAGCCGACATCAAAAATTCATTTTAAAAATTTCATCTGGTCAAACCATACTTATTTCCCATAACATTGATCTGGCGCCTCGCATTATATCATTACGGAAAGGCGACACTGTTAATTTTTATGGGGAATATGAGTGGACCTCAAAAGGCGGTGTTGTACATTGGACGCATCATGACCCAAGAGGCAACCATGTAGGTGGGTGGCTTAAACATAATGGAAAGACATATCAATAGCATACAAGCCGCTCAATGACAGATTTTTATAAACTGGCTTGAATTATCAAAATACGTATTCAACGTGTTATCGAAAGACCGTTAACTATATCATTAGGTATCCATAATAAGTTATGAGACAGAAAGTACAAAGACTTGCGAAAATTATAGCGAGCGTTGGTATTATACTTGCGGTCTTAGGTCTTCTGTTCCGTGCTACTATCTATTGGAAAATACCCATATCGCCGAGTGACCCATACGGCTTAAGTGACGTAATTGAATTGTTCTGGTTTGTTGCTCTTTTAGTGTTAACGGGAATAACGATAATGTTTAGTGCTGTTATAGCATTTGTTCAACAATTAAAAAACGCTAGGCTGGCTCTTATGCTGCTTTTGGCTGCCATTCTTTCACCGACGGCGTACTATCTTATTCACCCATTTGTTCCAAGGATTGCGGGATGAAAAGTTAATTGATACATATCAAGTTGCTCAAAAATATTTTATCACTTATTGGAGAAAGCAACCACTCATAGTGTTTGAGATAGTTGCTCCTTAGCAAAAGCTTATTCTATTATTTCGTTTAATACTCTATTTATCATTATACTTATTCACTCAGTATCATTAACGATACAGCAAGAATGGAGACATTCTATTATTGGCTATTTTAAAAACGGTATACTTTACAATACATCTTAATTACTGCGCTACATATATTACATTTATGGAGAAAAATGTATAAGATAATAGTAATAAATTATATCGCGCTATAAAGCATTATTTATAATAAGAGAAGAGTTGGAATGGTCACTGCAAATGAAGCACTAATAAAATTAAAAGAAGGCAATCAGCGTTTTACATCTGGGATACGAAATATTGATACGAACGTAAAGCAAGTTCAAAGAGCCGATTTTGTTGAAGGTCAGGCACCATTCGCCATTATTCTTGGTTGTTCTGACTCTCGAGTACCGGCTGAAATCGTACTTGATCAGGGGCTGGGCGATTTGTTTGTTATTAGAGTTGCCGGTAACATTGTTGCACCTCCTCAAATTGGCAGTGTTGAATTTTCTGCTGAGCGTTATGGTACACCTTTGGTTGTCGTGTTAGGGCATTCAATGTGTGGCGCCGTTAAGGCAACAATTGAAGCACTAGAGCAGCCGTCAGAAAAAAAATTTTCAAATGTACTTTCTATCGTTAATCGTATTCGCCCAACAGTTGAACCATTGTTTGCGACGGAGCTTCGAAATGTTCCCAAAAAATATTAGCATCATCAATTCATGCGAATATTCTTGCAGCCACAAACCAGTAGACGCATGGCTAAAGCTTGCTTGAGACGATGGTGGAACAGGGTAACCTGAAAATAGTCGAGGCAGCGTATTCATTAGAAACAGGGCTTGTAAGTTTTATTGAATAACACTGAGTATGATTAACAAAATGTTTGTGCAAGTGTATATAATAGAATTAGATATTATATAACATCGTTTTTAAGCTGGTTAATTGTGTACATTGAGAACACCTCAATCAAATGTCACGATTTAAACGAGTATTTACCTACGCAACGTACTATATAAATCGATGTGATAATTGAAATATGGAGATTGAATAATGGATGAAGAAATTGGAGTAACGGTAAAAGAAGATGGTGTTGCCAGTGGTAGGGTACAAGCTGACTCAGATAAAACAGTTGCAACCGTTGTCTACGCACTTCAAGCGGTTTCATTTTTTTTAGGTATAACATTCATTATCGCCGTTATAATATGTTATGTGAAAAAATCAGACGTTAAAGGTACTTGGTTAAGTTCACATTTTCGTTGGCAAATACGAACATTTTGGTTCAGTCTTTTATGGACTTTTATTGGCATAATTACGGTGTTTTTTATAATTGGTTATTTTATTCTTCTTGTCGATGCGATATGGGTTATATATCGAATAATAAAAGGTTGGTTACGTCTGTCTGATGGAAAAGAAATGTACACAAATACTTAAAGAGTCGTATAAAACCAACGTAATGCTGAGCGCAATAAATTTACATTGAAAAATATATGGAGAATTTTTTTAGATTTAAGGCGAAGGTGATATAAATAATAATATGACATTAGAACCAACAACATCACTTTTAGAAAATCTATATTGGATAACCTTGTTAGCCGTTATTGTTTCATCTGCTTCGGGGGTTCTTAAAGCGGGATTCAAACAATTTGATTTATTCGGTGTAATAATTATTGCTATAGCAACAGGGTTGGGAGGCGGTTCATTACGTGATATGCTTCTTAGTCGAGATGTGTTTTGGATTAACGATCAAATATTTTTTATTGCATCACTTAGTAGCGCGGTTATTTTTTTTGTAGCAGCAAGACTTGTCATTATTCCACCTAAATATTTCTTAGTTGCTGATGCTGCGGGTTTGGCGACTTTTGGTGTGGCGGGCACCTTGGTATCACTTATGTTTGGAGCGCCTCCTCTTGTTGCAAGTTTTATGGGCGTTATGACGGGAACAATGGGAGGGATTTTTCGAGATGTATTGTGTAATGAAACTCCGGTTGTCTTTCAAAGCCCACTTTATGCAACAGTCTCATGGATTGGCTCTTTACTATTTATTGGGTTTTTGTATTTCGATCTGGACGTAACACTTGCAGCCATTATTTCGGGGATGAGTATATTTATTTCACGACTATGCGCTCTCCATTATAATATTAGCCTGCCTCGATTCCGTTTCAAATCTTAAAATCAGTTTTAAAAATACAGATATTTAACAATACCTTCAGTGAGCAAGCTGAAGGTATACATGTTTTTTTCTCAACAATGTACTTTTTTAAAAAAATCTCTAATTAGGTGATAGAATAGTTATCAATACCACTACAGTATGAATGGAATACAAATGAATAACAAACCTATAGTAATTATTGGTTTACTTGTCGTTATTATTGGCTGGTTAATCTACATGGTATCTAATAAAGATGTAACGGTTGGAAACTCCGATTCTCGTACACCAATTAATTTAACTTGGGCTGAAAAAAACTTAATTTTAGAAGAAATGAGAGCCTTTTTAGATAGTGCGCAAAAAATTACCGCAGGTTTAGCTAACGATAATATAGCATTAGTGATTAGTTCAGCAAAAAAAGTGGGTAGAGGTTCGCAAGGTGGCGTACCAAAAACGTTAACAGAAAAATTATCACCTGAATTTAAAAAACTGGGTTTTGATACACATTCTAAGTTTGACCAACTAGCTTTAGATGCAGAGTCATTAGGTGATAATAAATACACGCTGCAACAGCTATCTGAATTAATGATAAATTGTGTTGCCTGCCATAAAACGTATCGACTTAATGTTGTCGGTAATTAATATTCAATATTATTAAGTAGTCTGTTTAAGTGTAAAAAATTTAGATAGAAATGAATATAGATGTATTCGTTTTGGAGTATGAAAAAAAATCGTATGGGCTTCTTCTTTGGAATGCTTATATTCGTTGAGTTATGGGTGTTGCTCGCGCCACGTCGAGCCTTAACGATATCGAAAACAGTTCGCTGCGCGAATAATTTAGGTTTAGTTTTTTTAATAGTTTTATTGCTCGGCTTTTTTTCCTGTTGCCGCTATTGGTGTTGCTGCAATAGCGCAAGAACAGCATTGGGGTTTATTTAGTAATATTGAAATGCCTCTTTGGGTTGCAGCTGTACTATCATTTGTAATTATGGATAGCGTTATTTACGTACAGCATGTAATGGTGCATGCCATTCCTATATTGTGGCGTTTACATTGTGTTCATCATGCTGAGCCAGAATATGATGTAACAACCGGTTCACGTTTTACCGTTTCGAAATCATCCTATCGATGGGTGTTAAAATAGTTACGACTGTTTTACTCGGGCCGCCCATTTTTGTAGTGGTTATTTTTGACGTAATTTTAAATGCTACGGAAAAATTTAATTATGGCAATATTAAATTACGTAAAAAATTGACTTTAGCCTATATATTATAGATTTTTTATTATTAAATTTTCATACGAACGATATTATCATTTATTAACGAGACTAATATGCTGTTTATTCCTTTAGAAAAAGCAATTGATTGGAAACGTCCACCTATTATTACCCTAATTCTTATAATAGTGAATACATTCAGTTATTTTGCATTTCAGGGTGATGATAATGAAAATTATCATAAAGGTATGGAATATTATTTTGATTCGGGCTTAGCGGACATTGAAATTCCATTTTATAAAGACTATTTAAAAGAAAAAAACAATAAAGACAAAGACAGCAAAGAAATAAAACCCGAGATAACAGCCGTTGTGGGCGAAGAGCGACTAAGTAAAAAAGAAGCCTTAATGAACAATCACTTGCTGCTTAGTAAAATGTTATCGGATGGTGAATTTTTAGGGAAGCTTGAATCGGGTGAAATAATTAAAGATAGCGATAAAGGTTATCAAGAATGGGTTAAGTTATCAGCCGAATTTTATAAAAGAATGAATAAGGCAACATTCTATGAATATGGCTTGAAAGGATATAAACCGACTTTTGTCACAATGATTACCCATATGTTTTTGCACGCAAATTTCGAGCATTTATTTGGTAATATGATTTTCTTATTCATCTTTGGCTTCTCTGTTGAGATGATATTGGGATGGAGAATATATTTATTTACTTATATCTTAGCAGGCATCGGCTCGGGATTATTTTATGTTCTACTTGAGCCCGCTAGCGCAAGTGCGGGCATTGGCGCATCAGGAGCAATTTCTGGATTAACCGGAATGTATACGGTTTTATTTGGTCTGAGAAAAATACGATTCTTTTATTTTGTTTTTGTGTTTTTCGATACGGTAAAAGCACCTGCTCTGATTATATTACCTTTGTGGTTAGGATATGAATTTTATAACCATTATTTTATTCCTTCGAATATAAATAATCTGGCGCATGCGGGTGGACTAATTAGTGGTGCGGTAATTGCGTTTTTAGCAAAAAAATATTATCGTAATATAGATACAGACTACATGGATGAAAATAAGAAAATAGAGGAATTCGATGAACTGTTTTCCTCAGCAATGGGATATATTTCTAATTTACAAACGGATAAAGCAAAAGTCGAATTATTAAAGCTCGATAAAAAATGGCCGGGTAATCTTGAGGTTTTAAGGCAATTATTTAATCTTTGTAAATTCGAACCGAGTTCAGATGATTTTCATTTAACAGCAAAAAAAATATTAACGTTAAAAGATAATACGGTTCAAGTGAATAAGGTGGTTATAGAAACATATCGAGAATACATTGATAAAGCACAACTAGGGCCAAAGCTAACTGTGGCGCAATTTATGAGTTTAAGCTTTCGATTTTACAGAGTAATCATCTAATTGAAGCTGAACAAATCATTATTTTTTTGCTTAAAAAGAAAGTGAAAGATAAACCTATTGTTGAGGCGTTACAGTTATTGGCAGATAAATATAGTGTTACCGATATCAAAAAATCTAAATATTTATTAAATTTACGTAATACTCTATTTCCTAAATAATTTATACGCTTTCTATATTGTTGAGTATGGATAAATATTCTTTTATTTCACTTGTTTGTTCGCAGTTAGGATATTTTTTAAGTAAAAACTGTAATATTGCTTTAGCTTGTTTGTCTTGAGCTAGATTGTCGCATAATATTTTTGCTGCCAATAGGTAGGCTTCAGGTATGGATTTAAAATCTGGAAAGTCTATGTGTAAATTATGAACAATACCTACGGCTGCTTTATTTTGGCCATTTTGTTTTAGATTTTTGGCTAAAGCTAAACGTTCAGGTGCTTTCTCTGGTTTGAACTTTGGAATGGTAATAAGTACAGTGTTTAAAACTTTTGCGGCTTCATTGAGTTGGTCTTGCGCAACTAAGTAGCTAATATATTTTTTAGCATGTTTGTCATAGGCTTCCATATCACCTAGAAGTTTCTGCAATTTTAAGTCAAGCATACGTGCAGCGTGATCAGTTGGATTTTCACGAATTATCTGTGTAATTTTGCTGTTGGCGTCTTCTGTTTTGCCTTCTTGCATGAGTATTTCAAAATGTCGTAATTCTGGATTGTCTTGAACCTGTGTTACTCCCTTCTTTTTGTTTGTCTTATCGTCTTCTTCAATATCGATACTATGACCGAGTTGCTCGTGATATTGGTATAAAATATATCCCATAAGATGGAACATAATCAGCATAAAGTACATATTGACAAACGAGCTGATAAGAATGAAGTTCGTTTTTGTTACTGTGCCATATACAAGATTCATTATTGTTCCTGATGCAGACATAAGCAGCAATAAAAATAATGCGAGTAACAAATAGGCGGCACCAATGCGCCGCATAAACCCAAATATAATAATGGGATTAAATGCAGCAAAAAAACTACGTTCAAGTGCTAATACCATTATGTTTGCAGGTAAGGCGAAGGTGGATATAAAGACTGTGATGGCCGTTGCAGTTGCGCCAAAGGTTCGGTATATCGACACATTTGCCGCAGCGATTGCAAAGGTTAATAGCAGTTGTTTAAAGGGAAGCTCTAGCTCGTCATTAATAACTTGTGCGTTAATCGGTAATGGCTTGAGTCTACCTTTTGCCGTGTCATCTAAAACGGCATAAGCGTATTTCATAAATACGATACTAACGGAAAACTGTAAAAGAAGACCTAATACGCTTTGATCGAATTGCGCATTTAAGACAGTGAGAAAGATAAGTAAGCTGAGTGGAAAGATATGTAATGGATAAAGAAAGAATTTTCCTGAGCGAATCCAGAAGGGGGTAATCGCATTACCTGCACCGACAGATTGTAATAATTCTTTGCATACTGTACAAAATGGTCCACGTTTACCTGGCACACTGGGCATGCATGATTTGCAATAATTAATTTGGCATTCCGGACAGAACCAACGTGATGGTTTTGTCGGGTGATATTTACATGAAATTTGAGCCATAAAACTAAAGTCATTTTTATTATAGTAATAATTACAATAACAAAACTATTCAGCTAATTAAATCACTGTTGTTATTATTCAATTATATAGGCTTATTTATTTTGAGCTTGCACGTTTAGGGCAGTTAATTGAAATTAATTGTGCTGTTTTGGTTATTTTTAAAGCAGTTAGTTTTCCTCCCCATACGCATCCAGTATCAAGGGCATATATATTAGGGGGCAGGCTAAGCTTATTTTGTTCTTGGAAATACCCCAGCGTTGACCAATGGCCGAATACAATTTTTTCGTCTTTATGATTATTTAATTCAAACCAAGGTATAAGATTATTTTTTGTTGAACCAGGTGCTCCGTTTTCGCTAAAGTTGAGTTTGCCATTTAATTTACAGTAACGCATACGTGTAAAAGTGTTGCAGATAAAACGAAGTCTATCCCAGCCTGTCAACGTTTCTTTCCATAAGTTTGGTTTGTCGCCATACATGTTATTTAAAAAGTCGAGATAATCATCACCGCTTAAAACGTTCTCAAGTTCAGCTGCATATTGCTGAGCTTGTTGTAAGTTCCACAGCGGATAAATTCCAGCATGAACCATGGTGAATTGGTTTTGTTTGTCATGAAATAATAGTGGTTGGCTTCGTAACCAATTCATTAACTCTTCACAGTCCGGGGCATCGAGTATTTGTTGAATACTGCTATCTTTATTTTTTTTTAAGCCGTGATATATTGCGAGTAAATGTAAGTCATGATTACCGAGCACGGTTTGTGCTGCATTCCCCAGGTTTTTTACAAACCGTAAGGTTGCTAGTGAGTCGGGGCCGCGATTGACCAGGTCGCCGACTAACCAAAGTTTATCGGTGTGTTGATCGAAGTTGATTTTTTCTAGAAGATTGGTGAGATCTTCGTAGCAGCCCTGTAAATCACCAATTGCGTAAATAGCCATCGTTGTTTTATTATTCAAGATTAAAAAGTTATTATGCTTTAAATTTCACAATCAAAGAAGGGGGTCTAGCATTATGTATGCCGTTATTTTTAAAGCCACCATTAATCAATTAGATGATGACTACTCTAGTATGGCGAAGCAGTTACGTGATTTGGCCATTGCAGAATATGGTTGTGTGGAATTTAACTGTGTAACCGAGGGAAATAAAGAATTTGCGATTTCTTACTGGAGCGATCTTGATGATATTAAAAGCTGGAAGCAAGATCCTAAGCATTTAATTGCTCAGGATCTTGGTCGGCGCCAATTTTACAAAACGCATCAAGTGCAAGTTGTTGAAATTTTACGAGAATATAAAGCTTAATTACCATCCATTTCCAAATCCGCTTCAACGGCCGCTAGTCCTGCTTTTGCACACTTTTCATCAGTTAAGCCTGATGGTGCACCACTTACACCGATACCCCCCATAATCGTACCGCCTATATTAATTGGGATACCGCCAGCACTAATAATCAGACCGTCAAGTTTTGCCACTTGAAAAGGTTTAGTGAAGCGGTCTTCAAGTTGCGATAGTGGTGCATTAAATGCGAGTGCGGTATGGGCTTTTTGTTTACTAATTTCCAGGGTAATGTCCATTGCCAGTACATCCCGCAATACGACTTGTGGATGACCACCACGATCCACTACCGTTACGCCTATTTGAACGCCTTCTTTTCGACATTGTGCAATGGCGGCTTGCGCGATGCGGAGGGCAGTTTCAAGTTTTAAACGTTTGATTGATACTGTCATGCTTTCATCAGCAGATGATAAGGATGGAGTTACTAGAGGAACAATCAATAGAAAGCTAATAACGAGATTTTTAATGGATTGAGACATCTGAATATCCTTTTGTATAGTGTTAAGAAAATCGACAGATTAACTATAGCGACAAAAGAATATTGCCATCAATGTGTATTTACACAGACTTTAAATTGGCTTTATTATTTTAGTGTATGGTATTTGGCATGGATAGTGTGAAGGGCTGGATATCTGCAATAAATTCTTTACCGTCATCTGCAACCATTTGGTAGGTTCCATACATGCTACCAACCGGTGTTTCTAAGATAGCTCCGCTAGTGTAACGAAAGCCGTCGCCAGGTTTTAGATGTGGCTGCTCGCCGACAACGCCATCTCCTTGAACTTCTTGCACTTTTCCGTCTGCATCCGTTATAACCCAATGACGGGCGAGTAACTTAGCTGGCATTTGGCCTTCATTTCGTATGGTTATGGTATACGAAAAAACAAAACGATTATCATCCGGAGCGGATTGCTCTTCGACGTAACTTGTTTCTACGTCAACTTGGGTATTATAGAGTTCTTCTTGATTTGACATTATTTTATTGATTTAAACCTTATTAGTATTGAAGCTTAGAATATAAGATACGGTATCTTACGGTATTATTCATTCTAGTCATAGACTGCTTATGGGGTGGTCTATGCTTGTTGATAATGTGAGTCACGATATTGATTCACATATTCAATGGCATTTTTAACAGCAATCGTAACACTGGCATCGATTTTGGTACGTTCTTCACTTGTCATATAAAACGCCATATCGACTTCATGGCGTACATATTTTGCGGGTAAGTGATTTAAAGCAACACAGGCGACATCTTCCAAAAAGTTATCATCGATAGGATCGGTTATCGCATTAGTTATATGCTTGAATACGAGTTGTTCGTAGTAGTTATTTATGGCGCTAAAGGACATGGAGCGGTTCCTAAGTTTAAATATATAGTTGTTTTAGCGGCAAATTATCAAATATATTTACACTAATTTCAGTATTTTAGGTTTCTCTCAGGCGCCATTGTGGCTTTCCTTCGCTATTTATCAGCTTTTTATCGCAAAGCCATTGTTTCGCATCCTCGGCATCTTCTAAAAACCAACGTTTTGCGCTTCCGAGTCGAAAACTATAACCCCAATTATCCATATCTTGCATATGTTGTGCCTGGCTATAGCCAGGAATATGTTCTGAAAGTAGCAGTTGTAAATAGCAAACGGCATTTTCTTCATCATAATCACCACCTGCATTAGTATCGAGGGTTTGACGTCGCGTATTGTCCATGCAAATAAAATGACATGCCTCGTGTAATGCGGAGTGTACCGGGGTGGTATTTTGTATGTAGAGTGTATTACCGATTAATCCTGCTTCCGTTTCTCCCCAAAAACTGCCCGGTATTTCGGTATTGTTTTGAGTAACCTTTAGCTTGAGTTGATAGGCACTTAATACTTTCTCTAGTGCCTTGTTTGGTAGTTCGGAACAGGCTTTGACTGTCATAATAAGGGGTCTTATTTTTTATTGTCTCGATAAATAATACGTACGAGATTACCAGGATAAATTAAATCAGGATTTTTTATTTTACTCAATTTTGCGAGCTCAGGATAGAGGAATGGGTTTTGTAGATAATGCCTGGCGATGGCCCATAAAGTATCGCCTTTAACGATAACATGAGTAATTTCCATCGAATTTTTTTTATATATTTTATCGTTATTGGATTCTGCTGTGGATTTCCCTCTATCAGATGTTTCTGAGAGCGGTTGTTTAATAATGTTTATTTCTAGAGAATGATTATCCTTCTCACTTGGCTGTGTTATTGGAGGATGGGTTTCTTGTAATTTTTCAGAAGTATTCAGATCTTCAATCGGAACACTTTTAATTTTAGGTGGTAATGGTCCGCCGAGTTCAATTGTAATTGTATCGTTGTCTTTATTAATTTTGGCGTGATATTCAGGCGTCTTTAGATTACTCTCGGTAGTCTGATTATTTTCAGATGTTATTGTGTTGCTGGGTATTGCGTCTATATAAGAGGAGTCATCTTCTATAGTTACTGTGTCTTTTTCAGGCAGACTTGCGTCTGCTGATTTCTCTGGAATACTGTCAATCGAATTGTTAGTAAAACTTTCTTGTTGATTATTCTGAGCATTACTTATTATATTTGTTTCTTCAACAAATTCAATTTGTTCAGTTTCTGTTGGGATTAATGTTGGTGAAATGGATTTACTATATAATTTAGTATAATAGTAATAACCGCCTCCTATTATAAGTAACATAATTAAAAATATAAAAAGGAATCCAATACCACTAGATTCTTCTTGTTCAGAAGTTTGTTGGTATCCTTTTTTGTTGCCTGCTGTATTATTGTTGGCAACTTGTTGCATTTCATTTTTATTTATATTTAAGCGATCTTTATTGGCTTTTTTATGTGTAGTAGATAGAGTTGTTTTATCTTTATTTATTGCAGTACTCGCCGTGTCTACTTTATCTTTGGATTTAATTTTCGTTGTCTTAACTTCAATGTTAGTTGAATTTGAGAAATCTTGAGTAAGAGTATTATTTGTATTTTTAATATGACTCGTGGTTTTATCATTAGAAAATGACTTTGATTTAGATGTTATTGGGTTTGATGCTGAAGTATCGGTTGTGGTCTGTTTCGATGCGACAGGGTTTGATGCTGAGGCATTGGTTATGGTTTGTTTTGATGCGACTTGGTTTGATGCTGAAGCGTCGGTTGTGGTTTGTTTCGATGCGACAGGATTTGATGCTGAAGTATCGGTTGTTGTTTGTTTCGATGCGACAGGATTTGATACTGAAGCATCGGTTGTGGTCTGTTTCGATGCGACAGGATTTGATGCTGAAGCATCGGTTGTGGTCTGTTTCGATGCGACAGGGTTTGATGCTGAGGCATCGGTTGTGGTCTGTTTCGATGCGACAGGGTTTGATGCTGAGGCATTTGTTATGGTTTGTTTCGATGCGACTGTATTTGATGAGGAATCATTAGTTGTTTTGTGAGAAATATTTCTACTTACTGATGATGTAGATGAATGTTTATTTATTGTCGATGCCAATTCCTTTTTATCTTCTTCAGCCTTTTCTAACTTCGCGATATATTCAGCAAGGTAGCCACCACCTTGTAATGTCGATAATTTATCAAATTCGGCATACAAATAAATATTGTCATTAAGAAATAGGGTTCGACTAAAAACGCCTCGTGGTAAGTGTGAAGGCAGTGGCCGCCAACCTGACTCTGGCATACTGATAACATCTTTTATTTCGTCAACAAAGTAACCACGTGTTAGATCGTTATGCTGAGCGATAATAACCTGTCCGGGCTGCTTCCAATGTTCTTGCTTAACGCCGAAGCGATAACGAAGATCCGTAGCACTGACGATTAGCGAACCATGTTTAAAAATACCGGGTTCGGCAATACTGGTACCGGGTGGGTGTGTTAGTGGTGGTGGCGGCGTAATCGTAACAATGGGTAACGTAGGGCCACAACAGTATACTGGCCCAACACGATAGGTAAGTAAGGCATCATTATCTTCTATGCCGAGCATAGCTGAATTGGGTATAGACGTATTGGGCATTCGATTGGCTATCAATCCATTTTATATAATATATATAAGAGTAATATCGGACGAACAGCCTGAATATTTAAGTGATTAAGGATGAAAATGTGGACTATCGAGCTTTATTTAGAGGATTTCGGTGCTAATCGCGTTACTTAGTGCGGCGAACTCGAGCAAATTGAGTGTTTCAGGTCTTGCGGTAGGAGAGATTCCGAGTGATTTGATTTGGTCTTCTTTTAAATAATTTTTTAGGATATTACGTAATGTTTTTCGACGTTGCTGAAATGCTTTGTTTACCAGGCGAGCAAACTGTTGCGAATCATTCAATATTGCTAATGGTTTTGCTTTAGGTATCAGCCGAACTAGGCTTGATGTTACTTTTGGTGGCGGATTGAAAGCGCCAGGTGGTATATCAAATAAATATTCCACGTCACAATACCACTGTAGCATGATGCTTAGGCGGCCATAGGTTTTACTATTTGGTTCGGCTGCCATACGTTCTACCACTTCTTTTTGTAACATGAAGTGCATATCGTAAATATTGTCGATAAATTCGAGCAGATGGAAAATAATTGGTGTGGAAATATTATAAGGAAGATTACCAACTAAACGTAATTTATTATCTTTATCATTAGTATCGATGAGCTGAGAAAAATTAAATTTTAAAGCATCTCCCTCATGTATTGTTAATTCACCATATTGAGTACTTTGTTGGTTTAATATTTTAATGAGGTCACGATCGATCTCAACGGCATTAAGTTGACCTAACGTTTGCAGCAAGGGGTAAGTTAATGCTCCTTGGCCTGGACCTATTTCAATAACATTTTGTGATGACTTAGGATTTACTGCACGAATTATTTTGTCGATAATATTCTGATCATGTAAAAAATTTTGCCCAAAGCGTTTTCTAGCTTTGTGATCGGAATTTTTCTCAACGGAATGATTATTCGATGAAGACATCTTTAAGCTGTTACTAATTGAGTTTGAGTTGAATTTGTTTGCTCACTCATCATATCGGCTAAGGTAATAGCATTAAACAAACTTGTCGCATTGGCTTTTCCTGTGCCAGCAAGTTCTAAAGCAGTACCATGGTCAACCGATGTTCGTATAAAAGGTAAGCCTAATGTTACATTAATGGCTTGTCCAAAGCCTAAATGTTTTAGCATGGGTAAGCCTTGATCATGATACATAGCGACAACAGCATCAGCGTGTCGTAAATTATTTGGTACAAATAAGGTATCTGCCGGTAATGGGCCGATTAAGTTATAACCCTTGTTGCGTAATTTATTTAAGCAAGGTTCAATGATATTTATTTCTTCGTCACCTAAATGACCATCTTCACCAGCATGAGGGTTTAAGCCACAAACATAAATAGTTGGTGATTCGATTTTAAAATAGTGTTGTAAATCATTTTGTAAAACTAAAAGTGTGTTTTCTAACTCTTCTGAAGTGATGGCTTTACTCACTTTACTTAATGGTAAATGCGTTGTCACGAGTGCGACTCTAAGCTTAAATTCGGAGTTGTTTTCGCATAACATCATAACCACTTTTTTTATATTACTTTTTTCAGCTAGGTATTCAGTGTGGCCAGAAAAGACGATACCACTATCATTTATAATACCTTTGTGGACTGGACAGGTAACGAGTGCAGCAAATTCTTTTTTTAAACAACCCTCTATTGCACTATCTAAACATGTTAGTACATGTGTACTGTTATTTTTATTTAGCTTGCCGGGAATCGTTTTTGAATTTGTTTCAATATGTAAAATCTGTATAGCTTGAGTTGATGGCGATTTTGTATTATAGCTTCCCCAATTTGGTTTGATCCCCAGTTGTTTCGCACGGTCGTTAAGTAGGTTTCTATCGCCAATGATAATAAATTGAAGGTGACTAAACTGTGGCCGCCGGGTTAATTGTAAAACAAGATCTGGCCCAATACCTGCCGGTTCTCCATAGGTAATAACAATCTTTTTCATTGTGGACACAACCTTGGAGGACATTGTGGATCTCCCTAACTTAAACGTTAGATAGATTATTTATTTATTCGATACTCAACATAGGCTTCGTTGCGTAAACGTCTTAACCAGTTACTTACAGCTTCTTCTGTTTTACGTTGACCAATTTGTTTTCTAATTTTATCTCGAAGGTATGTATTGGTGTCGTCGTGCTGGCGCCGAGCAATAACTTTAATAATATGCCAGCCATATCGGCTGCGAATGGGTTTACTAACCTCTCCCGGTGCAAGCTTAGCCATTTCCTCTTGAAACTCAGGAACAGTTACGCCAGGATTTACCCAACCAAGATCGCCGCCTTTAGCTGCAGAAGCCTTATCTTCGGAGTTTGCTTTTGCTATAGGAGCGAAGTCTTCACCACTGATAATTCGTTCACGTAATCTCGATAACTTTTCTTTTACAACGGCACTGTTATTAATTTGGTTTGGAATAATCAAAATATGTTTTGCATGTGTTTGCTCGACGATACGGCGTTTGTCTTTGCTTCGTCGCTCGACAACCTTCACAATATGAAAACCGCTTGGGCTACGAATTAAGCCGGTGATCTGATTGGCTTGTAGTTTAATCACTTGCTCGACAAAAACTGAGGGTAGTTGTGCGGCTTCTCTCCATCCAAGGTCGCCACCATTTAATGCATTTTGACCATTCGAATTAGCAGCAGCTGTTTCAGCGAAATCTGCACCAATACTTAATTGCGCCAAGATTTGATTAGCTTTAACTTTTGCTTCCTGAATTTGAGCTGGACTGGCTGATTCAGGTGTGGCGATTAATATTTGGCTAAGCCTAAATTCTTCAGATAAAGCTTTATTATTATTTTGGTTTTGTAATTCGATATCAACTTCTTGTTCAGTCACACTGATTTGATTAGAAATACGCCGTTTTTTTAATTGACTGATAGTCATTTCATTTTTTATATTGTCACGGAATTCATCATAACGTACGCCATCACGTTGCAATATTTCTTTAAACTGAGTTAGTGTGAGTTTATTTTCTTTTGCGATTTTCTGTATGACTTTATTGACGGACTCATCACTAGTAATAACACTGGCGCGTTTTGCCAATTGTAATTGAATTTTTTCCGTGATGAGTTGCTCGAGTATTTGACGGTATAAAATATTTTTTGCTGGTAGACGTTTTTTTTTGTTCTTTAACTGAGCTAAGATTTGCCTGATCCGTTTTTTCAATTCAGAAGCGGTTATGACATCGTCATTAACAACTGCAATAACAGAGTCGAGTTCTTTGACTTGTTGACTTGCTGCTGAAGCTAATGGACTGAGCAGAATTAAGAAAAATAAACTTGAAGCAATAATGGTGGTGCGAACAACTGGAGACATAGGGAACTCGTGAAATATATCGTATATTGTAAAATACTTTATTTAACCTTAAACAAAGCGTTAATTTGAATAGCCTAGGATACCACGATTAAGCAGTGAATCGATGTCCTTTTTACTACCAAAACTGGACAGGCCTCTAAGTTCAAATTCAATAAAAAATATTCTCTGGTAGGGGTCTGAGGGGGTACTCTCTGTGTAGTAACGACGGTTTACGAAGCGTAGACTCCAGCAACAGCTGTCATATTGGAAGCCATAAACAGATTCAAGTTCTCTATTTAAGCGTAAATCATTATGTTTCCGTGCGATAAACATCCATTGAGGCGTGATCCTCCAAATACCTGATAATTCTCTTGTTTTTGACGAGTCCCGCAGAAAACGATAATCAACATTGATAATTCGGTTTTTATCCAGTTTGTATTGTAAGCGAAGATCACGTTTATCAACCTTTCTAGTTTGCTGATTACGAGTCATAGTGCCGTTAATTCTTAGTCCTTCAAGTGGCTCCATGCTTAGGTCAAACTGTAGGTCATTCCATGACTCTTTTCGTACCGGTTCACCACTTAATGTCACCCTGCTATCGGCAAAGTGAAAAGTCTGTCCCAGGCTAGCGGTAAGCACTTCAGCACCGGAATCAAGGTTGATATAACGACTGGTCAGTCCGTAAGTTATTTGATTAGCATCATTAATTCGGTCGGCTCCTGAGTAACGATTGTCACTAAAAAGCTGGCTGAAATCATTGCTAATGGAAGCAGTATCGAAGATCGGTAGATTGCTTTGCTCACGATATGGGATATATAGGTATTGCAACCGAGGTTCTAAAGTATGTAGGAATTTTTGCCCTAAAAAGTTTGAATCACGTTCAAGATATATTCCACTATCAACGCTAAATATAGGTACGGTTCGTGTTGGTTTATCTTCTTGAGCTGAGGTGGTGCGATCAAGATCATATTGCGTGTAATGGAGTGATGTTAAAAATGTTGCATAGCCTGCGGGGTGCGTCAGTGGAAGGCTAACACTGGGTTGCAGCACAAGACGGTTGCCAATCGGTGATTGTGTGCTATGCGTAAAACGGGTTAGCTCAGATTGAAATGAGGTATTGATTTCATTCGGTTCGATTAGTTGGCGAGTGTTAAGGTTGAGCTGAGGCAAACGTTTAGTTTGTTCATCGCCACTGAGTGTTTGAAAGCCTTGCACACGACCTTTAAACAACCAATCCTTAGCGTCATATTGGAAGGCCGCTCGACGTTCGAGATTAGTTTGTGTTGTGCTTTCTAAGTTTCCGCCAAAATCATCGAGGTAAGTTTTATCGCTGGCGTAACTTATATCGACATTACTACTCCAACCACCCGTTGGATTATGAGCATGTCGCCAACGCAGAAAATTACGATCGGTATCTGTTTTTGAGTCATTAGGTAATGTGTTTATATCTAGTGTACCAAGTGTTTGGGGTGTTAAATAACGAAGTTCGGTTTTCAATTGTGTACCGCGTTTTTCTATGTAGTGCGGGGTAATCGTGGCATCAACTTGTGGATGAATATTCCAATAGTATGGAGCATAGAGTTCAATGCCATTTCTTTCTGAGCTGGCATAACCTGGAAACAAGAAACCCGACTGCCTTTCATTTCCGATAGGAAATTGTAGATAGGGTAAGTACAAAAAAGGAACACTTTTAAATTTGATAACCACATTGCTCGCACTACCTTGATGTGATTCATTATTTAACGTGATGGTGCTCGCACTGAGCTCCCAGTCTGGTGAATCTCCATCACAAGTTGTATAGGTTGCATCATGCATTTCCAGTATATTTTTACTTTTAATTATAATGGTATCGGCGGTACCCTGGGCACGAGTTTCAATATCGTGATAGGTCGCATTATTAACATCCCCTAAATTTGTTGTTAAATTAAGGTTCATTGTGTCGCCAGTAAGCTCTAGCCCGCCTCTTGATAAATTTACATTTCCTGTGGCAGTTACATCTTGTGTAGCTTTTTTATATTTGGCGACATCGGATGTAATACGTTGCAAATCTTGCTCAATAACAACATCACCTGTAAAAACGGTGGTATCTTCTTGCTGTATATTGACAGAGTCAGATTGCAAATAAATTTTGTTGTCAGTGGTGAGTGGTTGTTTGCTCTTTAAACTTTCAAGTTCAGGACTACAGAATGCTGATAGAAAATAATCGTTTGCTTTAGTTGGCGACACCTCTTCATCAGCCTCAACTGAGGTGATAGCAAGTAACCATATTGGGAAAATCACCAACATATGTACTCGGTTGATGTTCAAAAAAATATTATAGAAATAAAGCATGTAATCAAGATGTACCAAAGATGAAAATCTTAGTTTATCAAATTGTGTTGCTTAACATTAGCTTTATAATGAATAAAATTCCCAGAAATATGGGTTGATGGATAAGATAAAGAATTAGGCTGTGACGACCCATGCAGCAAATAATTTTTTGGGACTTTGAATGGATCTGAGATAGGAGTTGGGAATGGCTTTGGGCGTGGCTCTCTCCCCAATGAATAACCCGAGATGAAAGGGCGTTAATAGTACGATGCTTGAAAATGAATGCGCCACTAAATAGACCCAGTAGTACGACTCCAAACCAGGGTAAAAAGGGGACAAAATCTTCTGTTAATGGTTTTTGAGGCATTAAGCCAACCCATTGTAATGCACTGTGATTAAATAAAGGATTAGAGTAGACATTACCTATAAATAATAAAGCCAAACCTAATAATAAGTTTACATAGTATAGGCGAACAAACAGTAGTCCAATTAGACTGGCTATGAAGATAAAATGCAGAATGCCAAAGAAGATATAGCTGTTTGGAAACGTAATATAACTCGATATGCTCACTAATATGGATGCGGCAAAAAGTAGCAATTGTCGTTTCGTAAAGCTTTTGGTGTTCAGTCCTTTTTGTGTGGCAAGCCATAGGCTAACCCCCACAAGCCATAAAAACAGAGTCACGATTAGGGTGCGAAAATGTAACCACCATGGGTTATTATGAAAGTCGATTTGTATAAATTGATAGTAATCCAAATCGAAATTAAAATGATAAATAAACATCAACAATAAAGCGATGCCACGCAGATAATCAATAAATGCATAGTGGTATAATTTTTTATCATTGGAACATGTTATATTAAACATGGCTTTACCATAGCATTTTAGAAATAAGGACGACAAGGTTGAATGACGCAAAGAATCAACACCCCGTTGACTCTACTCAAGAGCAATATCGTGAGCAGCAAATAATTCGATGGATTGAGGATGTTCTAGGGTATAAAAACTATTCTCTTAAGCCTGCCTCCGCTGATGCAAGTTTTAGACGCTATTTTCGACTAGAAGATAATATTAACGGCGATACTAAAATTATTATGGATGCACCGCCAGAAAAAGAAGATAGTCGTCCTTTTATTCACCTCGCACAAGCTTTTAATGATATTGGATTAAATACGCCAAAAGTTTACGCGCAAAATTTTGAAGCAGGTTTTTTTCTCCTTTCTGATTTGGGCAGCATCGATTATTTACGCGATATTAATGATCAAAATGCAAATCAACTTTATCAAGATGCTATCCAGGCATTAATTGTTCTGCAGCATAATAATAAAGCGACGTTACCTGCTTACAATGCTGAATTATTACGTCAAGAAATGCGTTTATTTACTGATTGGTTTTTAACTAAACATAAGCAAGTGAATATATCGAAAATGCAGCAACAAATATTTGACGATGTCTTTGTGTTGCTTATTAATTCTGCGCTGGCGCAACCAAATGTTTGCGTTCATCGAGATTACCACTCAAGAAACTTAATGGTTACTGCTGACAATAACCCCGGCGTGCTTGATTTTCAGGATGCTGTTATGGGCCCAGTTACCTATGATTTGGTATCGTTGTTACGAGATTGTTATGTTACTTGGCCTGACGATAAAGTTGCTGGTTGGATTGAGTACTATTTTAATCAGGCAAGCCAACAAGGTATTCTGAAAAATATTGATTACCCACAATTTGTTCGTTGGTTTGATTTAATGGGTTTACAGCGACATTTAAAAGCGATTGGTATTTTCTCTAGGCTGAATTATCGTGACGGAAAATCTGGCTATTTAAATGATATTCCAAGAACATTATCGTACGTGCTTATGGTGAGTAAAAAATACCCAGAACTAACCGCTTTTCATCAATTTATCTGTGATACGTGTGATTAGGGTGCTTTTTATATGAAAGCCATGATTCTGGCTGCTGGCCGGGGTGAACGTATGCGCCCATTAACGGACACACAGCCGAAACCATTATTGAAGGTAGCAGGCTGCTCACTTATTGAGCACCATATTAAGGGGCTCTATCGAGCCGGTATTCGCGATATTGTGATAAATCATGCTTGGTTAGGCGAGCAAATCGAAGCCGAGTTGGGCGATGGTCGCCAATTTGGGGTGAATATTGAGTATTCCGCCGAGAAAGTGGCTTTGGAAACCGCCGGCGGTATTCGTCATGCACTGCCATTGCTTGGGAATAATCCATTTTTGGTCGTCAATGGGGATATTTGGACGGATTTTCCTTTTCAGCAGCTAATTCATACGGCGAAAAAGCAATTCAATCAGTCATTTTGGGCGCATTTATTGTTTGTTCCCAATCCACCTCATCATTTGGCGGGCGACTTCCAATTATTGGGTGGTAATTCGTTGGTTTACGAGGCAGATATTTACCCTGATCAGCCCACATATACTTTTAGTGGTATTGGTGTGTATCACCCCAAAATTTTTCACTTCCTTGATGAGGGAGAGCAAGCATTAGCACCCGTATTGAGAAGCTTAATACGAGAACAGCACATAAGCGCAGAAATATACGCTGGCGACTGGTTTGATATTGGAACCATAGAGCGTTTAGATGAGATAAATGCATATTTAAAGGAAATATAGCCTTACTTTGTTGCGACTGCTTGGTAAGTTGTTATAATTTATAACAAAATATGGCAATAACAGATTAAGGAGAACCGTGCATGCGAGTGCAAACCTCGGTAGCGTTATTCACTCGAACGAATAACAGTGGCAGATTGCTATTAAGTTTTGTTCTATGTTTGAGTGTTTATTCTCAAAGTGTTTTTGCGATTGCCGTAACGCGTGCCATCCCTCCTGAGCAATTAACTAAATTGAAAAATGCTCAACAAAATATTCTTAACAAAGAATACACGCAGGCAATAGATTTAGTTGATAGTGTCTTGGTTAAATATCCAACGCTAATCAGTGCACAAATTATTAGAGCTCAGGCGCTTGCGCAGAAGGGTAACTTAGATGAAGCAATTAAAAGTTATCAATCTTTGTTGAAGTCAGACGTTAAACCAGCCTTACACCGTCCGGAAATTTATAATAATTTAGCGACACTGTATGCTAAACAAGGGAAGTTGGAATTAGCGAGGCAAACACTTGAGAATGGTATTGCAACGAACGAGCATTACAAAACCTTGTATGAGAATTTAAGTGCAATATATGTTGAAATGGCACGAGGAGCTTATAGCAAGGCGTTACAATTGGGCGTTCAAGCGAAAACAGTACAACTTAAAACTTTACAGCCAGCCACTATGCAACTGGCTTCAATAGACCCGCCTCAACGTACCGTTAAAGTAAAGCAAGCTGCTGTAGAAAATAATACAAATGAAAAACTAAATACGACGGACGTTGCGCTATTAAATAAAATAGAAAAAGTTACTAGCGTAAAAATGGAACAGTCCAAAAAGCCTGACGTTGTTGTAGAGCCTGCAGCCGTTAAAAAAACCATAATTAAAACCCCAATAATTAAAACTGGTTTCACGAACAAACAAGTACCGGAAATCAATAAAGACGAAGTCATTACTGCATTGCATGGTTGGGCGGCAGCATGGTCGGCTCAGGCGGTTGATTTATATTTATCTTTTTATGGTGAAGATTTTAAGCCGGTGAAATTGTCAAAAGAAGTGTGGGCCGTTCAGCGTCGAATTCGATTGCGTAAACCTCGTTGGGTGAATGTACGGTTGAATGATTTTAATGTAAAAGTCGAGTCTAACTATAAAGATAAAGCGATCGTTCAAGTTGTACAAGATTATCGGGCAGATAATTATCAAGATAAAACAAAAAAACAATTTGTAATGAAACGAACAATAGATGGTTGGCGTATTCTTTCTGAGAAAAGTTTGGCAGTTATACGATAGTGATAAATAATATAATACAGCGATCAACTTACTGGCTTGCAGGACTGGCCATTATTTTTATAGTCTCCTTTGCTTTTGCCCAACGAGGTGAAGCGGACAATCCAGCTGATAATGAGAGTGCTTTCACGCCAACGTATTTAGCAAAACTAAATATGCCGAATCGCACTGCAGGTTATTCATCAACTTCACTGGACAGTGATAGCCCTGCGAGCTTAATTGAAGAGTTAGATCAACGCATTCATGCTTACCCGCAAGATTATGAGGCAAGCTTGTTAAAAGTGTTTACTTATATTGAAGCGGCAAATTATGTAAAGGCAAATATTTTACTCGATGCCTTAATTCAACAAAAACCTGAGTTTAAAATCGCACATTTAGTCAAAGGTGATTTGATTGCCATGCAAGTTCGTCCTGTATTAGGTGTCGGCAATAATGAAATACTCAACACTATATCTAAAGATGAATTACAGACTGAATTAACGAATTTACGTGACGAAGTGAATATTCGGCTTAAAAACTATCACGATAAATTTGTTCAGCAAAAAATACCTCGTGCTCTTTTATTAATGTCTAAATCAGTTGATACCGCGATTTTAATTGATAAATCTAAAAATCGTTTATATGTTTTTCAACGACAGAATGATCTATTACCGCCTAAACTGGTGCAAGATTTTTATGTAAGCACCGGTAAGCTACGAGGAAATAAATTTATTAAAGGTGATTTAAAAACACCTGAAGGTGTGTACTTTGTTACAAAATGGATACCGGATTCAGGTTTACCTGATAAATATGGTATTGGAGCCTTTCCTGTGAATTACCCAAATGAGCTTGATAGTAAAATGGGTAAAACAGGGTATGGAATATGGCTGCATGGTACGACACGAGATTCCTACAGTCGTCCACCACTAGATAGTGAAGGGTGCGTTGTTTTACCGAATATTGATTTAGAAGCCATCAAACATTTAATCACTCCAGGTAAAACGCCGATGATCATTGCTAAATCTATAGAGTGGATTGAGTATAACGATTGGAGTAATACACGGGAAAGTGTTTTATCGTCGATTGAAGCATGGCGAAGTGATTGGCAAAGTTTAGACGTTAATAAATATTTAGAACATTATGATGATAATTTTTGGAGCGGACGACATAATTTGCAATCTTGGCGTGCAAGAAAGAAACTGTTATCTCAATCCAAAAAATATCAGAAGATAAAATTTGATGATATTTCTTTATTTACTTATCCTGGTGGCGCAGAAAAAGATATTGTTGTTGCACGTTTTCATCAATCGTATAAATCAAATAATTATAATAGTGAGATGAATAAACGTGTTTATTTATCTAAAATTAAAGACAATAAAAAAGAGTGGAAAATCCTTTTTGAAGGTAAATGATATAGATTTTTTTTACCACAGTCCTTTATAACGTACTCGATACCAAATATAACCGATGAATTCATGAAGTGCAGCACTACTAGAGCTCATCGCATGTGCTGAGGGTAAAACATCTAATATCGTATAGTCATCTTCCTTTTTATTCCTTGCCCTAAATCCAAGTGGTGCGGCAGTTACCTTCAAACCAAAATGTTCAAACGCCATTCTTGCGCGAGGTAAATGCACTGCATGAGTAACTAGAATAATATTTTCGATTTGTAATGGTTTAAGTATTTCAGATGAATACTTAGCATTATTCCATGTGTTTGAGCTATTTTTATCGAGCCATTTTGCTTTTAATTGAAATCTATTATCAAGCGCGGTTTGCATGATAGTGGCTTCAGATAACATTTCACCGCGTGGGCTACCACCTGACAGTAACATTGGGATTTTTGTTTTTTTATGTAGGTAAGCAGCATAACTTAATCTTGCTAATGCATTAGCTGAAATTGAATCGGTTTGATCCTCATACTCGATGGCATTTTTATATCGCCCAGCGCCTAAAACAATAATTACTTTAGCTTTCGAATTTTTTAATTCACTGATCGTTAGAGCTTTATCTTGTTCTAGTAATTGATTTAAACCTTGAGCAGTTATCGGCAGGCTTAGAATAATTAGTAATGAGAAGCCTAGCAGGAGTAAAATTTTGCCTGTGGCATAGTAGCGACTGATTAGAACTAAGCCAACGATAATCATGGCAATACTCAGACCTGGCGGAAGTAATATCGTTTGCAGAATGTTATTGAGCAATATTTCGATATCCATACTGTATTTGCCTTGTTAGTTAGTCATTGCTTATTATGATATGAGTTAAATTTTATAACATAGTTAGTTACGTAAAATTAATAAATTAACTTAAATATATGGATTCCATTAGTATAGGTTCATATTTATTGATAATATTTTCAATTTTATCGGTTACACCATAATCTGATAATTGTGATACTTCTAAATCGGGATAACCACATGGATTAATATTCTTAAATGGACTTAAATCCATATCAACGTTAATAGACAAGCCATGATAAGTACAGTTCCGTTTTACGCGCAAACCAAGAGCAGCTATTTTTTTACTATCGGTATAAACACCGGGTGCCTTATCAATTAAGTGATTTTCAATGTTATATTTGCTAAGAAGTATTTGTATGCTTTTTTGTAATCGTTTTACAAATTCGCGAATGCCACAATCGAGTTTCTTGATATCAACCAGGCAATAGGCAACGAGTTGTCCGGGTCCATGAAAAGTGATTTGACCACCTCGGTCAATATTTATAACTGGAATATTGGTTGCATTAAGGATATGTGTTTCTTTACCATTGAGCCCAAGTGTATATACAGCGGGATGTTCAACGAACCATATTTCATCTTTTGTAGTGGAGTTTCGTTCGCTAGTGAATTTTTTCATTTTCTCCCAAACGATGGTGTAATCTTGTAGACCTAAATTTCTAAAAATTACTTTTTGCTCTGGCATATTACAATGCCATAAGAACATGCCCAGTTGCATGAAGCTCTCGGTAAATGCAATCGAGTTGTTCGCGGCTAGAGACATAAACAGTTAAAGTGAGTGATATATATTTGTTACTACTACTTTTTCGTTCGTGGATATGTTCGTCTTTAAGCGCGGGAATATGGTTGCGCACAATAGTAATCATAGTCTCTTTAAAGGGGCCATCTGTAGCCCCCATGACCTTTAAAGGAAAGTGACATGGGAACTCTAGTGGACTATCTTGGTTATTCTCGTTATTCATAAGTTTAAATTAACTCTTATAATTTGAGAGATGCTTTATATTCCTGGAATAACTGGTACATGTTACGCCAATGTTTTCCCGGCTTGCCGTCTGCAACTGGTTTTTCATTTATACTGCAGACAGGGGATACTTCTTTTAATGAGCTGCTCAACCATACTTCGTCCGCATTAAAAAGTTCCTTCTCGGTTACGGTTGTTTCTTCGCATGCTATTTTTTGTTTTTGTGCGATTTCTACAATTAAATCACGAGTGATACCGGGTAATAATTTATTATCTTTAAACGGGGTTTTAATTACACCATTCTTTACAATAAAGATATTACTCGATGAGCCTTCTGTTACATTGCCATCACGAATAAGAACTGTTTCGTCGGCATTATTTTCCGCAGCTTCTTGCTTTAGCATTATATTACCAAGCAAGGATATAGATTTAATATTGCAGTATTGCCAACGTATGTCTTGCCGGGTGATTACAGTAAGACCTTTTTCTAATTTTTCAAGCGAAGCTGGCGGCATTGGATTTAACATAACAAAAATTGTTGGGTTAGAATTTTCAGGAAAAACATGGTCACGTTTCGCAACACCACGGGTAACTTGTATATACAGAGAACAGTCGGTATCAAGGTAATTGTTGTTCGAGATAATGTCACTGAATATTTTATGCCACTCAACCATTGTATAAGGGTTGGATATTTTTATTGATTGAAGATTTTTTTCTAAGCGCTTTAGGTGGTGTTCTAGCCTAAAAGGAATACCCGAAAAGGCGGGGATGACTTCATAAATACCATCGGCAAAAATAAAACCTCGATCAAGTACCGATACTTTAGCGTCTCGCAAGGGTAAGTATTCACCGTTTAAAAAACAGATGCTTGTATTTTGTTGTACTACTTGTTCAGGAGTAAGTGTCATCTTTATTTAAACATTAAAATAATATTATCGACTAAATTCCCAAAGAAACCACCTTCTTTGATATTACTTAAAGCAACTAATGGTCTTGATGTGAGTACTTTATTATTAAGTAAAACATTCACTGTGCCGAACTTTTGTGTTTTTGAAACAGGTGCAGTAATCATTGAATCAAGTTTCATGTTGGCTTTTATTTTTGAGCGACTACCTTTTGGAGCGGTAATGTATAAATCTTCAGTTAACCCCAGTTCTAATTCTTCTTTTTCACCTTTCCAAACACGTTGGCTTGTCAGTGCGGTATGGGCTTTGTTTAACAAATATGTTTCGTAAAACCTGAAACCATAACTCAGTAATTTACGTGTTGCTGTTTCGCGAGAAGACTCACTAGTCGTTCCAGTAACAACGGTGATAAGGCGCATATCTTTTTGTTTAGCTGAAGAAATTAAACAATAACCGGCCGATTCGGTATGACCTGTTTTAAGCCCGTCAACTCGGTCATCTGTCCAGAGCAAGCGATTTCGGTTTGGTTGTTTAATACCATTGTAAGTATAGTATTTTATTTTGAATAAAGGATAATGCTCCTTGAAATCAAAAATAAGCGCGCGGGATAAAAGGGCTAAGTCTTTTGCCGTGGTATAATGATTTTTATGTGGCCAACCGGTACTATTTACAAAGTTAGTGTTCTGCATACCGAGGTTTTTAGCATGTTGGTTCATTAAGTCAGCAAAAGCTGATTCACTACCGGCAATATGTTCTGCAAGTGCAACACTTGCATCGTTACCCGATTGAATAATAACACCATTTAATAATTCTTTAACACTAACCCAAGAGTTAACTTCAATAAACATACGCGAGCCTTTCATCCGCCATGCTTTTTCACTTATTTTTACTTGATCTTCAAGTTTGATATTATTTTTGCTTATTTCATAAAGGGTGACATAAACGGTCATTAATTTCGTTAAGCTCGCAGGTTCAACAGGTTTATCTGCGTTTTGAGAAACTATGATATTTTGGCTGTTAAAGTCCATTAATAGGTAGGAATGCGCTTTCACTTGTGGGGCGGCAGGAACGAGGCTAACGTCCTTCGCTTGCACAGCGGGTACCATGGCCACATAAAATAAGGTGACAAAGAACAAAATTAGTATTTTGAAGTGGCGAGTAGCGAACATAGAGTTTCCTAAATATTTATTAATACAAGAGGCTATTGTAACCATTCAGAACAATGAAACCTAGGTTTTAGTGCGCGTTTTTTCGTACGCGCACTTATGCCTGAGCTTGCGAAAGCAAGGAGCCTGCCCCGCGAAGCGCTTTGGGTACGCGGCGTCTACGCCCTAGTTTGAGGTTACAAAGGTGTCACCATGTGAAGCTTGAGCACCGCGCACTTATGCCTGAGCTTGCGAAAGCAAGGAGCCTGCCCCGCGAAGCGCTTTGGGTACGCGGCGTCTACGCCCTAGTTTGAGATTAAAAAAGTGAAAGCCTGTGAAGTTTAGCACCGCGCACTTATGCCTGAGCTTGCGAAAGCAAGGAGCCTGCCCCGCGAAGCGCTTTGGGTACGCGGCGTCTACGCCCTAGTTTGAGGTTAAAAAAGTGAAAGCCTGTGAAGTTTAGCGCCGCGCACTTATGCCTGAGTTTACAAAGCAAAGAGCCTGCCCCACGAAGTGCTTTGGGTACGCGGCGTCTACGCCCTAGTTTGAGGTTAAAAAAGTGAAAGCCTGTGAAGTTCGAGCACCGCGCACTTATGCCTGAGTTTACAAAGCAAAGAGCCTGCCCCACGAAGCGCTTTGGGTACGCACCGCCTAGTTTTAATTTGAACAGGAAATGAGGGTTATTACGAAGAATCTTTAGCCAATAGAGCTATACAATAATGCTAGTCAACAACAATATAGCTATTATCTATTTGGTATTGGAGTAGTTTTTCGCTGGCATTATCTGCAGTTTCTACGCTGTTGAATGGCCCCAGCCGAACTTTAAATAAACGCTGATTTGGGTCAAATTTAATATTAGAGTCAACCGAAAGGCTTAAACGTATAATTTTGTTGCGTAAGGTCTGTGCATTTTGCCGTTGAGTAAAAGCACCCGCTTGTAAATAAATTTTAAAATCAGCTTTTTCTGTGGCGGGGTGATTTTCGAATCGCCCAGCTTTTGATGTATTGCGATTGAATTGAGCTGTATGGGAAGTATATTTTTTAGCTCGATAGCTTTTAGTGTCTATAGCCTCTATCTCAACAACACCGGTTCCTGTTGCTGTGATGCCGAGTTTTTTTGCCGCAACGTAAGATAAATCAATTAACCGGTTGCGGTGAAATGGACCGCGATCATTAACTCGCAATATGACACTTCTGCCATTTTTTAAATGCGTTACGCGAACAAAGGTAGGTAAAGGCAGTGTTTTGTGTGCAGCGGACATTTTATACATGTCATAGACTTCGCCATTCGATGTGCGATGGCCATGAAATTTTTTGCCGTACCAAGATGCAATGCCGCGCTTTTTGTAGCCTTTGCTTGAATTGAGTACTCGGTAATTTTTCCCTCGTACACGATAATTTTTATTGCCGCCTCGGCTTTTAGGTTCAGCCTGTGGAACGGCATTTTTTACATTATGATGGTTAATGTATTGGTCGGGACCTGCATCATTCTTTAAAGTGTAACGTGAGGGTTTACTACAGGCGGTAAATGAAAAAGATAATAATAAAATACCAAATGTTTTACATAAGTGTGTAAATGAATGTTTTGATAATTTGACGGAATACATTGTTACAACAATATTAGTTTATCGTTCAGCTTTATATTGAGAAAATATTTTTTCACTTAGTTGAAATACGGCCATTGAATATAGTGCGCTATGGTTGTAACGCGAAATTACATAAAAATTATGCCATACCACCCAATACTCACTGCCTGTTTTGGTTTCCAGCGCAATTAAGCGACCTTTTAAGTTTGGCTGTAATCCATTCGGTAAAACTACACCATTATCCAATAATTCTTGTTGGGTTTTATTGGGTTTAATACCTTTAGAAAGCAACAATCGATAACGCTCACCGTGTACTTTTACTTTAGTGGCGATAGGTTCACCTGTTCGCCAGTGGTGTTTTTTGAAATAATTGGCAACACTACCGATGGCATCGGTTGGACTTTCCCATAAATTGCGTTGGCCTGATTTATCGAAATCAACCGCATAATGTCTAAAGCTACTGGAGATAAACTGTGGTAAACCCATTGCTCCGGCATAAGAACCTTTTAGAGAAAGTGGATCGAGACGTTCTTCTCTTGTCATTAATAAGTATTGCTCTAATTCGCTTTTAAAAAACTTACTTCTTGGCGGGTAAGCAAAAGCCAATGTTGAAAGTGAATCTATAATTGGGTAACGGCCCGTATGACGACCATAACGTGTTTCGACACCAATAATACTGGTAATGATTTCAGAGGGTACACCATATACATTATTAGCTTGCTCTAATACGGCTTTATGTTTTTTCCAAAATTCCAAGCCGCCCTTAATCCGTGAAGCTGTTACAAAGATTGGACGATAATCAAACCATGCTTTGCCTTCAGCTGGTCGTGAAATAGCTTCAATAATACTTGGATGTAATTTTACTTGTTGAAAAAGTTCTTCAAGCTCGGTTTGCTTAAACGTATGCTTTTGAACCATTTCGCGTATAAATTGATTTATAGGTTTAGCATTCTCAAAACTACGCGGGCTAAGGTCTTTTGCATAACTTGAAGACTGCACTAATAAGCCTGTAGCTATAACCAGAACATAAGTAATTTGTGTAAAGCTTTTTAAATAATTAGACAATGTTGCAATCCTTCAAATGAAACTAGTTTCCAATAAGTCGACGGTGAGTTTGTATCGACATTAAAATTCCAAAGGCCATCATCAATGTAACAATGGATGTGCCACCATAACTAATCAAAGGTAACGGTACCCCGACAACAGGAAGAATACCAGAGACCATTCCAATATTCACAAAAATATAAACAAAAAAAGTTAAGCTAAGGCTACCTGCTAATAAGCGGCTAAAGGTATCTTGTGCCTGGTTGGCAATGACTAAGCCACGAATAATAATATACAGGTATAAAATGAGTAGTAGCAGGCAACCTAAGAAGCCAAATTCTTCACTAAAAACGGCGAAAATAAAATCTGTTGAACGTTCAGGTAAGAAATCTAAATGGGATTGGGTTCCATTTAACCAGCCTTTGCCATAAAGACTACCTGAGCCAATAGCAATGGTTGATTGAATAATATGATAGCCCGAGCCAAGAGGATCATTGCCGGGATCAAGTAACGTTAAAATACGGCCGCGTTGATAGTCGTGTAATACATAACTCCATATAAATGGTGTGCTGGCAATAATTAGCGTAACAACGCTAATTATTATTTTCCAACTTAGTCCGGCGAGTAATAATACAAAAAATCCTGCGCTTGCAATTAATAGTGCTGTTCCTAAATCAGGTTGCTTGGCAACGAGTAGCGTGGGCACTACGAGCATAAAGACCGCTGTTAATATACGTTTTCCTGTGGGCGGTAGACTGAACTCTGAAATATACCATGCGAGCATCATCGGCAGAGCCAGCTTGAGTATTTCTGAAGGCTGAAATCGAAAGAAACCTAAATTAAGCCAACGTTGTGCACCTTTACCTATGTCTCCTGCAAACAGAACAATAACGAGAAGAATCACGCCCACTATAAAAATCCATGGTGCCCAAAATTGAATTGTTCGAGGGCGAATTTGAGCAATAGCCAGCATCGTAATAAGCCCGATAAATATATGTACTAATTGGCGGTTAACCATCGTCATGTCTTGACCAGAGGCACTGTATAAAACAAAAATTCCTAGTGTTAATAAGGTTATTAATGCAATAAAAAGTGGGATATCTATATGTAATCGATATGACCATTTTTTACGAATTAACGCATTACTGGTTGAAAGGCTTTGTTCTTGATCGAGTATCATTGCTTAGAGTCCGTGTTTTGAGTTCGGGCCAAATAATCATCAATGACTTTGCGTGCAATGGGAGCCGCAACTGAACCACCATGGCCACCATTTTCAACTATTATCGCCACGGCAATTTTAGGTTTATCAAAGGGTGCATAGGCAATAAATAGAGCATGGTCACGTAATTTCTTTTTCACTTTTGTTTCGTCGTATTCTTCATCTTGTTTTATTCCGAACACTTGTGCGGTACCTGTTTTACCGGCCATTTTATATTTTAGTTCGCGATTTATACTTCTGGCGGTACCATGCAAGCTATGAACAACACCTTTCATCGCTTGTTGCATCATATTCCAGTTGCGAGGCTGGATAATTTCAATTTTATTTAATGCTTTAGGTGGGCGTAAATTAAGTATTTCAATTTTAGGATCTTGCATGGCATAAATCATTTGTGGGCGTTGTTGCTTGCCATTAAGTGAAAGCGCTGCGGTTGCTGTTGCAAGTTGTAATGGTGTCACCAGCATAAAGCCTTGGCCTATACCTGTAATAAGCGTTTCACCAGGGAACCAGGGTAAACGCCGAGTTTTTCTTTTCCATTGTCTGGTTGGCAATAAAGCAGATGATTCACCGTATAGATCTAACCCCGTTTTTGCGCCAAAACCAAATTTCGCAAGATAGGATGATATATTATCAATACCTAAATTAAGCGCAAGATCATAAAAATACACGTCACAGGATTCAATAATCGCTTTTCTTAAGTTTGTTTCTTTATGGCCTTCCTTTTTCCAATCTCGATAACGTCGCTCATCATTTTTAAGCATGTAGTAACCTGAACATTTTAAATTATCGCTATCTTTTATAATATTCTGCTCTAGCCCCGCTAAACCAACAAAAGGTTTTATTGTTGAGCCTGGTGGATAGCGACCTTGTATGGCGCGATTGAATAAGGGCTGATCAGGTGAGGTACGTAATCGTGTATAGTTTTCTGTATCGATACCATTAACAAATAAATTAGGGTCAAAGCTAGGAAAACTGGAGAGTGCTAAAACACTACCGTTATTTGGATCAATGGCAACGAGTACACCGTTGTGTTCTCCAAAGGCTTGTTCAGCAATTGAGTGTAGACGTATATCGATATTTAAATAAAGGTTGTTTCCAGGAATAGGTAGCTCTCGATCCAGTACACGTAATATTCTACCGCTTGCATTCGTTTCTACTTTTTGTAAACCAATTTTCCCATGCAATATTTTTTCATATTTTTTTTCAATACCACTCTTGCCAATTCGACTTGTTCCACTGTAATTAGACGCATCGACTTTACGTAGTTCTCTCTCGCTGATACTACTGACATAACCCACTGTATGAGCAGTGAGTTTTCCTAAAGGGTAATGACGAGAAAGTTCGGCACGAATTTCAACACCAGGTAAAGTATATTGTTTAACAGAAAGACGGGCTACTTCATCTTCATTCAATCGATAACGTAATGTGATGCCTTCGAAGCGACGCTTTCGTTTTCGTTTTTTATTGAAGCGTTTAATATCTAAATCAGTGATGGTGATAATACTTTGTAATCTTTTTATAAGCTCTGGAATATTTTTAATATGTTCGGGTACTAACTCAAGTGTGAAGCTTGGAATGTTTTCCGCAAGCAATACGCCATTTCGGTCATAAATTAAGCCACGAATGGGCTGTATGGGTTTAATACTGACTCGATTATTTTCAGATAACGTTGCGTAATGCTCTTGATGTATTATTTGTAAATAGAATAAACGCGCGATAAGTATAGAAAAAAGTAAGACAGCAAAAACCGTTGTAATAATTAGACGTCGACCAAAAACTTGTTCGTCTCGTAGGTGATCTTTAATCGCAAGAGAATCAAATTGAGCCATAGTTTTAAGTTAAGTGATAAGTCCGTCGTACACTACGTAATATAATGTAAACCACAGGCCAAAACAGTGCGGATATTAATGAGGGAATCAATGCCATTGAGAAATCAACATTTATTCCTGAGAGTGCTTTTATCCAAATAACTAAGGATAGATGGATAAGCATGAGTATAAAGATAGTAATGACTTGTTGTTGAAGTGGAAAGTTTCGTATGCGTTGATAAAGTTTTGAGGTAATAAAAACGGTTAAGGCAAATGCAAGTGCATATTGACCGAGTAAAGTATCACGCAATACATCAAGCAATAAACCGGTAAACCAGGCTGAACCAACGCCTATACGTTCAGGTAAAGCCATAGACCAATAAATTAAAACTAAAATAACCCATTCAGGTTGGTATGGCGCTATAGCAGCAGGCAAGGGTAATTCAGACAATAAGAGCGCAACTATAATAGTTAAAATGATAATATAATTATCGTGTTTTTTTATAAGCTTCATTGTTTTGAATCTTTATTTTTTTTATTGTTATCTACGCAAGCAATACTAATTTTTTGTCGAGATTCATCTGACATCCAAACGAGTAATACCTCGCTACTGCGATCGAGCTTTGCAGTTGGTTGTGCAATAACTTGCGCGAAAGGTAAGCTAGGATTTATATTGACTTCGATTACTTCAGCCGCAGGGTAACCTGCAGGAAAGACGCAGCCCATACCTGATGTCACTAATTTGTCACCTACTTTAATATCGGTATTGTTGGGTAGATTAATAAGCTCTAGTAAACCATTAGCACCCTTGCCAATCGCAATGGCTCGAATACCATTTCTTAACGATTGCACCGGCAATGCGTGACTTGGATCAGTGATTAGCATAGCTGTACTGGTAACGGGATTGACATGAACAACTTGCCCCATAATACCATCGGCATCTAAGATGGGTTGCCCCGCAAAAATATCACGTTCGGTTAATCCTTTATTGATAACAACTTGTTGACGATAAGGATCGAGGTTAACCGATAATAATTCCGCAATGAGAATGCGCTCGCCAACACGCTTTGATGATTTTAATAAATTACGTAAACGTATGTTTTCAGCTTCTGTGAAAATAGATTTTTGCAGTTGAGCCTTAAGAATTTTATTTTGGGTACGCAATGTTGCATTCTGTTCTTGTAAACTATCTCGGCTAATAAAGGTATTTTGTCCCCATCCAAATAGGTCTGATGGAATATTCATAGCATAGCGAAGAGGGTAGACAACCAATGACAAGCCTGAGCGCATCGTATTGATATAAGTCGTATTATGGTCGAGAGACATTAGTACCACTGAAACGATTGTTAGTATAAACATTCGCGTTGATATGGAGGTACCTTGGCCAAACAGCAATTTAACGGGGGATTCTCCCTAATATGGTTAATGTATTTTTGTGCTTGTAATTGTAACAGGCAAATATCGTAGTATCTAATTTAGATGTTTCTAAAATAAAAAAGACCTAAAGCATTTCTGGTTTAGGTCTTTAGTTGCTTGATTCAACGATTATTCAACGCTAAATAAATCGCCACCATGTTCATCAATCATTTCGATAGCTCGTCCACCGCCACGAGCAACGCATGTAAGTGGATCCTCTGCAATAATGACGGGTAAGCCGGTTTCTTCCATCAGCAAGCGATCGAGTTCACTCAGTAGAGCACCACCGCCGGTTAAAACCATGCCGCGTTCTGCAATATCCGAAGCAAGTTCTGGCGGTGTTTGTTCTAGGGCTGTTTTTACCGCACTAACAATGCCAGATAATGGTTCTTGTAATGCTTCAAGAATTTCATTGCTATTGAGAGTAAAACTACGAGGAATCCCTTCTGCAAGATTTCGTCCTCGAACATCGAGTTCGCGAACTTCATTCCCCGGGTAGGCGGTACCAATTTCATGTTTAATACGTTCAGCCGTTGAAACGCCAATTAAACTGCCATAGTTTCGGCGAACATAGTTGATAATGGCTTCATCAAAGCGGTCGCCACCAATTTTAACTGAGGCTGAATACACAATACCGCTTAAAGAAATAACCGCAACTTCCGTTGTACCACCACCAATGTCTAAAATCATCGAGCCGCTGGCTTCGCTAATTGGCATACCGGCACCAATAGCCGCAGCCATCGGTTCTTCTATAAGGAATACTTCGCGAGCACCCGCACCATTGGCCGATTCGCGAATAGCTCGGCGTTCGACCTGGGTTGAACCACAAGGCACGCAAATTAAAACGCGGGGGCTAGGGCGGAAAAAACGCGCTTCATGGACTTTTTTAATGAAATGCTGCAGCATTTTTTCGGTAACGGTGAAATCAGCGATTACGCCATCTTTCATTGGGCGAATCGCAACAATATTACCTGGAGTACGACCCAACATGCGCTTGGCTTCCATCCCAACGGCAGCAATGCTTTTAGGGCCGCCAGGACCACGTTCTTGTCTAATTGCCACTACCGAAGGTTCATCGAGAACAATACCTTGGTTACGTACATATATTAAGGTGTTGGCTGTGCCAAGATCGATGGAAATGTCATTTGAGAATAGGCCACGTAAGGATTCAAACATTAAGGTCTTCTTTTATAATTTAGTTGTTAGAAAAATAGCGTCCGTACTTTAATCAATCAACGGGGCTATGGGCAAGCCAGTAACTATGATAAGTTACCGCTTTTGCTTAATCTATCACAATATAGCGCATTTTCAGCGTATAATTGCGGTATTTAGACGCAGCATAATACGAATAGCGTACAGAGTAAAATGGTGTCGGTTTGAGCCAATTTGGACAAATTTTAGATCTGGAGAAAATCCCATGGATAAAAATGATGTAGAAAAAATTGCGCAGCTTGCGCGGTTGGAAATTAATGAAAATGACATTCCAGAATACGCCACTAATTTGACTAATATCTTGGCTTTGGTCGAACAAATGAATTCAGTAGATACCGACAATGTTGTCCCAATGGCTCACCCAACGGATGCGGTTCAGCGTTTACGTGACGATGTTGTTACCGCAACGAATCAACGTGAGCACTTCCAAGAAATAGCTCCGCAAATTGAAGACGGTCTTTATCTTGTGCCTCAAGTTATTGAATAGATAATCGTTGTCGAATTAAATTTACCGAATTCCAAATTATAGAATTCCAAATTACAGAATCAAGCTAAATAAATTAGAAAAAGAATATGCATACAAAAACAATTGCCCAACTCGCTGCAAGCTTAAAAGCAGGTGAATTTTCCAGTGTTGAATTAACACAACACTATATAAATAGAATAAAAAACTTTGATCAAGGTTTGAATAGTTACATTACTGTTGTCGAAGAACGTGCAATTGAACAGGCAACGGAAGCAGATAAAATAATTGCTACTGGTAATGCGCAACCGTTAACAGGTATACCATTTGCGCAAAAAGATATTTTTTGTACTGACGGGGTTAAAACAACATGTGGTTCTAAAATGTTGGATAATTTTATATCGCCGTATGATGCAACTGTCATTGAGTCTTTTAATAATGCCGGTGCGGTCATGTTAGGTAAAACGAACATGGACGAATTTGCTATGGGCTCGTCAAACGAAACCAGTTTTTATGGAACAGTAAAAAATCCATGGAATACCGAGTACGTCCCAGGTGGTTCATCTGGGGGAGCGGCAGCGTCAGTTGCAGCCAGGCTTGCACCTGCCTCAACGGGTACAGATACCGGTGGTTCGATTCGCCAACCCGCCGCACTTTGTAACTTAACAGGGTTAAAACCGTCTTATGGTCGAGTGTCACGTTTTGGCATGATTGCCTTTGCTTCGAGTCTTGACCAAGCGGGCACATTTACTCAAACAGCAGAAGATGCAGCGTTAATGTTAAACGTCATGGCAGGCTTAGACGAAAAAGATTCAACCAGCATTGATGAGCCAGTGCCAGATTATTCTGCGAATTTAAACCAGGACGTAAAAGGTTTAAAAGTGGGCTTACCAAAAGAATACTTTGCTGATGGTTTAGATGCTGAAGTCGCCAAACGTATTGATGGTGCGATTGAAGAATATAAAAAACTCGGCGCGGAATTTGTTGAAATTAGTTTGCCGAATACGCATTTATCGGTTCCAGCTTACTATATTGTTGCACCGGCAGAATGCTCATCAAACTTGTCACGTTTTGATGGGGTGCGTTTTGGACATCGTTGTGACGATCCAAAAGACTTAGAAGATTTATACAAACGTAGTCGTGGTGAAGGTTTTGGTTCTGAGGTTAAACGCCGTATTTTAGTCGGTGCGTATGCGTTGTCATCAGGTTATTACGATGCGTACTATTTAAAAGCACAAAAAATTCGTCGTTTAATTGCGAATGATTTTACCGAAGCATTTAAAGAAGTTGACGTTATTATGAGCCCAACAACTCCTACACCGGCTTTTAAAATTGGTGAAAAAAATGATGATCCAATTTCAATGTACTATTCGGATATTTATACCATTGCAGTGAACCTTGCAGGCTTGCCCGGTATATCAGTGCCGTGTGGTTTTGTTAATAATATGCCCGTTGGTTTACAAGTCATCGCACCGTATTTTGCAGAATCAAAGTTACTCAATGTGGCTCATCAATATCAGCAAGTTACGGATTGGCATCAACGGATGCCTGAAGCGTATAAATAGTTTAAACGAATTTAGAGATAGGTACGGAAAATATGCAATGGGAAGTTGTTATCGGTTTAGAGATTCACGCGCAGCTCGCAACAAAAAGTAAAATTTTTTCAGGCTCATCGACGGCTTTTGGCGCTGAACCCAATACTCAAGCTAATGTGGTCGACCTTGGTATGCCAGGTGTTTTACCTGTTATGAATAAAGAAGCCTTGAACATGGCGGTTAAGTTCGGCACAGCGATTGGCGCTGAAATTGGTAAACGTTCGGTGTTTGATCGTAAAAATTATTTTTATCCAGATTTACCTAAAGGTTATCAAACGACACAACTCGAGCACCCCATTGTCGGCTTAGGTGAAGTTGAAATTGAATTAGAAGATGGCTCAACCAAAAAAATTGGTGTGACACGTGCGCATTTAGAAGAAGATGCGGGCAAAAGTTTACACGAAGATTTTAGCGGTGCGACGGGCATCGACTTAAATCGTGCAGGTACACCGTTAATCGAAATTGTCTCAGAACCTGATATGCGTTCACCTGAAGAAGCCGTCGCCTATATGCGTAAGATTCATTCTATCGTAACGTATATCGGTGTTTGTGATGGCAATATGCAAGAAGGGTCATTCCGTTGTGATGCCAACGTGTCGATGCGACCTAAAGGCCAAGAAGAATTTGGTACCCGTGCGGAACTTAAAAACATTAACTCATTCCGTTTTGTTGAACGTGCCATTAACGTCGAAATAGAACGTCAGATTGACATTCTAGAAAGTGGTGGCACCGTTGTGCAAGAAACACGTTTATATGATTCAAATAAAAATGAAACACGTTCGATGCGTTCTAAAGAAGATGCGATGGATTATCGTTATTTTCCTGATCCCGACTTACTTCCTATCGTTATTACAGATGAAGATATTGAAGCGATTCGCGCAACCTTACCAGAATTACCTGACGCTAAAAAAATTCGTTTTATGGATGAATTTAAATTAAACGCAGAAGATGCCCGCATTTTAACCTCCAGTCTTGAGCTAGCCGATTTTTTTGAAGCGGTTGCCAAACAAACGGGTGATGCAAAGCTAGCATCAAGTTGGGTAAGTGGCGAGTTAGCGGGTCGCTTAAATAAAGAAGGTTTAAATATTAAGGCTTCGCCGATTAATGCAAATCAATATGCGGGTTTGTTAACGCGAATTCAAGATAACACCATCTCAGGTAAAATAGCTAAAGAAGTGTTAGATGCAATGTGGACTGAGGGTGGCGATGCCGATAGCATTATAGAAAGCAAAGGCTTAAAACAAATTAGTGATACCGGTGCGTTAGAAGCCATGGTCGATAAAGTGATTGCCGATAATCCCAATCAAGTTGAACAATTTAAGGCCGGTAAAGAAAAATTGATGGGTTTCTTTGTCGGGCAAATTATGAAAGAAACACAAGGTAAAGCTAACCCTGGCCAAATTAATGCTTTGTTAAAGAAAAAACTTTCTGAATAATAAGATTCTAGTTCATTAATATGGAAATCTCTAAAGATACATTACAACGCTTTTTATTTGAAAATATTTCTATTCGCGGTGAACTCACTCAGCTTCACAAAAGTTGGCAAGCGATTATCGAAAACCATCACTATCCTCCCGTGGTGCGTGATGTGCTTGCTCAAATGTTAGTTGCCGGTGTACTCCTTGCGGCCACCTTAAAATTTAAAGGGCGAATCATTCTTCAAATTCAGGGTAAAGGTGCTTTGCCCTTAGTGGTTGCCGAATGCACGAGCGAACAGGCAATTCGCGGTTTAGCGCATTATAGTGACGATATAAAAGACGGTAGCTTGAGCGAACTGGTGGGTGATGGACAGTTAGCGATTACCTTAGAAACTGAAAATAAAACGGAACGCTATCAAAGTATTGTTGAACTCGTCGGGAATTCGGTTTCAGATGCGATAGAACATTATCTTGAAACGTCAGAACAACTCTCTACACGTCTTTGGTTATTTGTTAGTGATGAAACGGCAGCCGGATTACTTATTCAAAAATTACCCCCTAAATCCGTTGATGATGAAAATATACACCAAACTCAAACGGATGAGGATGGATGGAATAGAGTTGAACAGTTGTCAGCAACTATTCGAGATGATGAATTACTAGGCTTAGATGCTCATGAAGTGATTCATCGTTTATATCATGAAGAAGATGTTCGTGTTTTTGAATCTGAACCTGTATTTTTTCGGTGTTCCTGCTCGAAAGAGCGAGTTGCTAATATGTTGCGCAGTTTAGGCCAACAAGAAGTGAATACTATTATAGAAGATGAAAAACTTATTAGTATAAATTGCGAATTTTGTAATCATCAATATGATTTTGACGCAGTGGACGCAGAACAACTTTTTACAGACTCTCTGTTAGCCGACAATTCACCAACGCAACATTAACAATGACACTTCTTGAGGCACTTAAAGGTGCTCAACAACGTTTTAATTCTATTTCCGACACTGCACGACTTGATGCTGAATGTTTGCTTAGTTTTGCAATAAATAAACCTAGCGTCTATTTACGAACTTGGCCAGAAGAAATATTAGAGCCGGCTCAAGAAGATAAATTTTACTCGCTAGTGGCTCGTCGCGAGCGAGGTGAACCTATTGCATATATCCTTGAGCAAAAGCAATTTTGGTCGTTGGATTTAAAAGTGACAAAAGATACGCTTATCCCCCGACCAGAGACAGAATTATTAGTCGAGAAAATTTTAGCAATCAATAATACACAAACTATAAATTCAATTTTAGACTTAGGAACAGGTAGTGGTGCGATTGCTATCGCGCTTGCATCGGAGTTAATAAAAAACAACACATCGCTTAGCGTAGTCGCTACTGATATTTCAAGCAAAGCATTACAAATTGCAAAGCTCAATGCAGAAACGCATAATCAATCTATTGAGTTTCAACAAAGTGATTGGTTTGATTCGATTGCCTTACAAAAATTTGATGTTATTGTTTCGAATCCACCGTATATCGAAGAGGATGATGCGCACTTGTCATTAGGGGATGTGCGTTTTGAACCGATGAATGCGTTAGTCTCAGGTGATGATGGTTTAACCGCCATTCGTTCGATTATAAAGAGTGCGAAGTCGTGGCTAAATCCTAATGGATGGTTGTTATTTGAGCATGGTTATAATCAAGCTGATATGATCCGACAGCTATTTCTTGAAAGTGGTTACAAAAACATACAAACAGAAAAAGATTTATCTTTAAACGATCGAATTAGCTTTGCATTAAATAATTAAATTTTAATATTATTAAATACAAATAATAAGAAATATGTACTAATTCACACTGCTTGTACTAGAAATTATATCCCCAAAACGCTACCCTAAATTTAAGGCTTGTGAAGAATTTAATCATTTTCAAGCGCCGTGAAATTCTACATCAAAGGTCAATTTTGGAAATAGAGGTTTTAGAAAATAGTCGATGGAATCACTCACTAAACAGCGTGATATTGTTTTTAGCTCAGACCATGAAAATGGTGCGAGACTGGATAACGTCGATTTAAATTCAAAAATTGAAATAGGCGAAGACCAAGCTAAATCAGCCATATTTTTGCTTGCGGATGTCGATGGTGTATTAGATTTAAAGTACTTAACAAAAACTAATATACTGATTACCTATGATATACGTGTGTTGACCTTAGACGCTATTCTTAAGTCTTTAAACTCAGTGGGTTTTTCATTAGATGATAGTTTACTGAGTAAAATAAAAAACGCTTTATATACCTATACCGAAGATACTCTACGAGAGAGTTTGGGGCTCACTGGCTCGAAACTAACGCGTGATATCTTTATAGATGGCTATCAGCGTCGTCAGCATGGCTGCCTTGATCCACGATCAACGTATTGGCGTCGATATTTGTAGGCGTTTAATCTAGCGCTCGTTCATAAAGCTGTTTTTCTTTATACTTCGTTCATTATGAATGATGAACAGCTCCTCCGTTATAGCCGCCAGTTAATGTTGCCTCAGGTTGATGTAGCTGGACAGCAAAAATTATTAGACTCAACCGTGCTGATTATGGGCATGGGGGGACTCGGTTCTCCGGCAGCTATGTATCTCGCCGCTGCTGGTGTAGGACATTTGATTTTGGCTGATTTTGATCAGGTTGAGCTTTCGAACTTACAGCGACAAATTGTTCATCGAGAAGATTGTGTTGGCTTGTCTAAAGTCGATTCTGCTAAGCAAACGTTACAAACGCTTAATTCAGAGATAAAGATAACACTCATTTCTAAAAAACTGACAAAAGAGTCTTTATTGACCTGGCTTAAGCAAGTTGATTGCGTAGTAGATGGAACGGACAATTTTACTGCGCGTTTTGGCATAAATGAAGCCTGTGTGAAAAGCCAGACACCACTAGTTTCGGGAGCGGCTATTCGCTTTGAAGGCCAAGTAAGTGTTTTTGATAGTTCGAAAGGGGGCCCGTGTTACCAATGCTTATATCCCGATACAGGTGAAGAACTCGCACAAACTTGCAGTGAAAATGGCGTTTTATCACCGGTTGTTGGCATTATTGGCTCGATTCAAGCAACTGAGGTATTGAAACAATTGATAGGAATAGGAACAACACTGGCGTCCCGTTTATTGTTGCTCGATGCTTTGACTATGGAATGGCGTACTGTGAAACTTAAGCAAGATCCGCAATGTCCTATGTGCCAATCCAAACAATAAATTCGCTCTATAATGTAAATATTTCACAGAAATCCTCCATTCTCCATTGCTACACTTGTTCGATGCTAGAGCATACTTCGCTTGGTTATTTTAATAATCGATATAAGTAATGTGTTCTCTAATCCTTTGTACTTTATATAGAGAATGAAAGATGTCTAAATTATCCGCACAAGAACTTGTGCAAGACCGAATTGATTTAGTTTCACTCCCTGATGTGGCTTTAAAGTTGAACACTTTGTGTGATGATGTTAATTCGACAGCTCAAGATATTGCCGATGTTATTGCGACGGATGCGTCGTTAACGGCTCGTTTATTGCAAATTGTAAATAGCCCGTTTTATAGTTTTCCACAACAAATCAATACCATTACCATGGCGATTACTATTGTTGGCGTTTCTCAATTACGTGACTTAGCAATGGCAACGTTAATTATTGAAAAATTTAGTGGCATTCCTGAGAATTTAATTAATTCTGAAAAATTCTGGAGTCATAATATTGCCTGTGCAACGGCCGCGAGAACCATTGTGACAGAGTTGGGTATTAAACAATCTGAACGTGTTTTTGTCGCGGGGCTTTTACACGATATTGGCAAATTATTAATGTATTTATCTCACCCTCATTTATCGTATGAAGTCTTAGAATTAATTAAAGCGAATCCAGAGCTTGATATAAATCAAACGGAAGAAATAGCATTTGGTTACGACCATGCAGAATTAGGTGCGGCCTTACTTAAAGAATGGGGGTTACCTGACTCGTTAGTTGACCCTGTCAAATATCATCATGAACCTAATCTAGCTAAACGATTTGCAACCGAAGCGAGCGTTTTACACTTAGCCAATATCGTCGCAAATGAGATAGAGCCATTATATGAAAATAATGAATCACTTATCTTGGATGAAAAAGTTTGGACAATTCTAAATAGTACATCCGATCATCTTTTGGATATTACAACGGCATCACAATCACTTTTTAATGAAACCGTTGGTATTTTTATTCCTCAACGAGCCGTTGCGTAACCATTTAAGTGCTTGGTATATGAAATAAAATACAAGCTTATAATCGGAAAAGCCGCTTTAATCAGCGGCTTTTTTTGTGGTCACTATATTATTCGTACAATGAGTTTTAATCATCACCCATTGAGGCTAATAAATCAGCTTGCTCTTCGTTGATAAGCGGATCGATAATTTCGTTTAATTCACCCTGCATAATGTCATCGAGTTTATACAAGGTTAAATTAATGCGGTGGTCAGATAAGCGACCTTGAGGGAAGTTATAGGTTCGTATGCGTTCAGAACGATCCCCGCTACCGACAAGTAATTTTCGAGTTTGTGATTCCTCGGCATGCTGTTTGTCTTGTTCTATCTGGAAAATTTTGGCTTGTAATACAGATAGAGCTTGAGCTTTATTTTTATGTTGTGAACGTTGGTCTTGGCACTCAACAACAATGCCAGTTGGAATATGGGTTAAACGAATCGCAGAATCGGTTTTATTTACATGCTGTCCACCGGCACCGGAAGCGCGGAAAGTATCTACGCGTATATCGCCCATGTTGAGATCACTTTCTTCAACTTCATCGGCTTCAGGCATAATCGCAACGGTACAAGCGGATGTATGCACTCGGCCCTGTGATTCTGTTTCGGGTACACGCTGTACGCGATGGCCACCCGATTCAAACTTCAAACGTGCGTAAACATCATCGCCAATAATTCGGCAGATAATTTCTTTATAGCCGCCATGCTCGCCACGGTTTTCATTTACAATTTCTATTTTCCATTTACGTTTTTCTGCGTAACGCGAATACATTCTAAAAAGGTCGCCTGCAAAAATAGAGGCTTCATCACCCCCAGCACCAGCACGAATTTCTAAGAATACATTTTTGCCCTCGTTAGGATCAACGGGCAACATGAGAATTTGTAACTCGTCTTCTAGCTTTTCAATTTGTTCATTGGCGTCTTTTAATTCATCTTTAGCCATTTCGCGCATATCCACATCATCATCTTTAAGCATGATTTGCGCTTCTTCAATACTTCCTAGTGCTGCTTGATAAGCTTGGAAACAGGCTACCACTGGATTGATTTGAGCATACTCTTTAGATAACGCACGGAATTGATTTTGATCGCTTATAACGCTGGGGTCGGCCATTAAGGCATTAATTTCTTCCAGTCGTTCGGCAAGATTTTCGAGTTTTGCTTTTATTGAATCTTTCATAGGTTACGGCTAAATTTACTTAGTGATTGTCTGAGTTTAAGTTGAATAATTCTTGTGCCAAATCGAGTAGTTCTTCGCGGCCATCGTAGGCGGCGCGGCTAAGCTGTACGCTTGGATCATGCACAAGTTTATTGGTTAGTACACGTGCTAAGTCTTGTAGAACTTGTTCGGGATTTTTCCCCGACGCCAGTTGTTTTTGCGCAAGCTGCAAGGCATCTTCACGAATAATATCCGCTTTCTCACGATAAGCGCGAATGGTATCGACGGCATCGAGGGAGCGTAACCAGCCAAGGAAATGTTCTGTTTCATTCTCAATAATTTCTTCGGCTTGTTCGGCAGCTTGTTCGCGTGATTGTTGGCCTTCTTCAATGACATCCTGTAAATCATCGACGGTATATAAGTATACGTCGTGTAACTCGCCAACTTCAGGCTCAATATCGCGTGGTACCGCAATATCAACCATAAACATCGGGCGGTGTTTACGTGCTTTTAGTGCGCTTTCAACGGCACCTTTACCTAAGATGGGTAGTTGGCTGGCGGTAGAGGAGATAATGATATCAGCGTCGATTAATTTGTTAGGCATTTCGGCAAGAGCAATCGCTTCACCATCAAATTGCTCTGCAAGTAACTGGGCACGTTCTACGGTACGGTTGGCAACAATAATATTTTTAATATTTTGATCTTTTAAATGTCGAGCAACTAACTCGATGGTATCGCCTGCACCAATAAGTAGAGCGTCATGATCTGCTAAATTAGCAAAAATACGCTTTGCTAAAGAAACCGCAGCAAAAGCAACGGAAACTGGGCTACTACCGATGGCGGTATCAGTACGTACTTGTTTTGCAACGGAGAAGGTATGTTGGAATAAACGGTTTAATTGACGACCAATGGTGCCCGCATCTGTTGCAGATCCATAGGCATCTTTGATTTGCCCAAGAATTTGAGGTTCACCGAGCACCAGAGAATCGAGGCCACTCGCAACACGTAAAATATGTCGAACAGCATCTTGGTCGGCAAAGCTGTAAATATAGGGCGCGAGTGCTTGGTGTTCCAAGTCATGAAAGTTTTCGAACCAGCGGATAATTTCATCACTGTCGTTGGCATGAAGTTCGCAATATAATTCTGTACGGTTACAGGTAGATATTATGGCCGCCTCTGAGGCGGGCGATTGCTCTAAAATCCCAGTTAAAGCCGATGGCAGTTTTTCCGGGGTAAAAGCAACCTGTTCCCGAATATCAACGGGAGCGGTCTTATGATTAATGCCGAATGCGAATATAGCCACGTAGGAACTTGTATTATTAATTCATGTCTAAAAAATCAGTAACTTAGGGAGAGGTTGAATTCTATCTAAGAGCCTATATATTAAGTTTAACAGGTAAATGCTAATCGGGTTATTGCCAAAACCGAGTAGGCGCGTATTATAAAGGTAAAACCAATGAAAGTTGGTTATTGTTAGCCAATCGAGAGCATTTTTTATGCAAATAATGAAAAAACACCTAATTTTAGCTTTTTCCTCTACATTATTGATCAATTGTGGTGGCACACTAGAGCAGCAGCCGTCAAAAACAAGTGAGAATAAGCAGCCAGTTAGCCAAAAATCTGTCGTTAACCCTCAATCTTCACCTAAATCGAGTGATGATGAGTCGCAAACTCACGCTGTTAGTGAAGAAGATATTACTAAAAAGTCACCTTTTGAAACATCTGTTTTTGCACCGCAAAACAAAGGATTAACCAGTGAAGTATTGCAGTATTTAATGGTTGCCGAAATTGCTGGTCAACGTGGAAAGTTAGATGTTGCGGTAGCGAATTACTTACAAGCTGCAAAAATATCACAAGATGCTGGCATTGCTGAACGTGCTAGCCGAATATCAATCTTCGCCCGAAAAGATGCCGCGGCTTTAGAGGCCAGTGCAATTTGGGTGAAACTCGCTCCTCGAAATGCAGATGCACATCAGTTAGCTGCCGCAATGCTAGTACGTACAGGTGATATCGAGGGTGCTTTAAATCACTTCGAGCAAGTATTAGCGCTAAGCAAAAAAAGTGAGCAAAAAACATTTATGTTGATCATGTCCTTGTTAGGTAAGCAGCGTGATAAGCACATTGCTCTAGACATTATGAAACGTTTATTAGATAAACATAAAAATGTCGCTAGCGCTTACTATTCTTATGCAAGCCTGGCTCTTTTAACTAAATCATACGATACGGCGAATAAGGCCATTGATAATGCACTTCGCCTGAAAAAGAATTGGAATGAAGCATTAATTCTAAAGGCAACCATTTTATCTAGGCTTGATCGCAGTGATGAAGCGATTGCTTTATTGAAAAAACAGTTAGACGCACAACCAGCGAATCATAAATTAAGAATGTATTTTGCTAGGAAGTTGGTTGATAGTAAAAAATATGGTGAGGCGTATAAAGAATTTAAAAAAGTTTATTCTGGAGATAAAAGTCACGAAGCACTCTATGCTATGGGTTTGCTTGCCAATAGTACTGGAAAGACAGATTTAGCCGAAAAACATTTTAAAAAATTAATTAATATTGATAGTCGAAAAAACGAAGCGAATTTTTATTTAGGTCAAATCAAAGAAAAGAAAAAAGATTTATCTTCAGCCATTGATTGGTATTCAAAAGTGCAAGCTGGTGTTTATGCCTTTGAATCTCGTTTACGGATTATCGTGTTACTTGGTAAACAGGGTAAGGTGGCACAGGCTCGCAAACAAGTGACTGCACTTAATGTTTCCAAACCAAGCGAACAAGTTCGATTAATTGTTATTGAAGGTGAAGTGCTTCGCGAAAATAAAATGTTTAATGAAGCTCTAGAGCTTTATACGGAAGGCTTAAGTATTATTCCGGACAACATTGATTTACTTTATGCGCGAGCACTTATTAATGAAAAACTTAATAAAGTCGATGATGCTATTACAGACTTACGAACCGTTGTTAAATTAGATCCACAAAGTGTCCAGGCGCTCAATGCACTGGGATATACGCTTGTTGATAAAACAGATAAAATTCACGAAGGCGTAGAATATATTAAGCAGGCTTATCAATTAGAGCCAACCGACCCAGCGATTATGGATAGTATGGGTTGGGCATACTACCGTTTAGGAAATTTTGATCAAGCCGTTACTTATTTAAAACGTGCCTATGCTGAATTTAATGATGCTGAAGTCGCTGCACATTTAGGTGAAGTGTTGTGGGTGCGAGGTGATAAAGACGAAGCGCGAAAAATATGGAAAAACTCACTACGAGAAGCACCCAAGCATGATACGTTGCTAAACGTAATTAAACGATTTATGCCATAACCTATATTTTAATGAAAAAAAAATATCTCTTCCCGTTAGCGATGGTTTTCGGACTATCGCTATCATCTTGTGCTTCAGTTGTTAATATAAAGCAGCAAGTTGAATCTCAATCTATTTGGCAGCAACGGCAACTTCAATTGTCCAATATAAAAGATTGGCATATGAAAGGACGTATGGTTATTGTTAATGGTGCTGAACTTTGGGCGATGACTGTCGATTGGAAGCAAAAGGGTGAGCAGTATATTATTTTTCTATCTGGGCCTTTTGGTGCAGGTAAAGTGCAGTTGGCGGGTACAACAAATGGTGTATTGTTAAAAAATTCGGATGATCAAATTTTTTATGCCGAAACACCCGAAGAATTATTATTAGAGCATACGGGTGTGATTATGCCATTAAGTTACTTACGGTTTTGGATGTTAGGTTTGCCGCATCCTAAAGCGGTAAATAATAAGGCAATGCTTGATGAATCGGGGCGATTAGAGTCTTTAAGTTTAGCATCAAGTAGTCAGCATCCATGGGATATTAGCTTTAAACGTTACACTTCAATTGACGGGGTGAATGCTGTTCAGTCGAAAGCCTTATTGGAATTGCCAGACAAAATTTTTATTCAACAAGGTGACGACATAAAAGTACGGGTTGTGGTTGGTGAATGGTTGTTTGATAATAGTTAACAATCATACTTAAGCTAAAAAAGAAGATGCATGGCAACCTTAAATAGCAGCCTTAAATCCTGGCCGGCTCCGGCAAAACTCAATTTGTTTTTACATATTACCGGGCAACGATCGAATGGTCTGCATAGCTTGCAAACTATTTTTCAAATTTTGGATCTCTGCGATACATTACAGTTTGATATAACCGATGATGGTGTGATAACTCGCGTAAGCCACTCCGATATTCCAGAAGGCGATGATTTAATTATCAAAGCGGCGCGTTTATTACAATCTCATGCGAAAGTGACGAAAGGGGCTTCTTTATATATAGATAAAAAGCTGCCAATTGGTGGTGGCTTGGGTGGCGGCAGCTCAAATGCGGCGACAACCTTAGTTGCTTTGAACCATCTTTGGGGCTGTGGCTTACAAATGGAAGCGCTAGCCGAATTGGGCGTTGAGCTCGGAGCGGATGTTCCGATTTTTATTCATGGTATCTCTGCGTGGGCTGAGGGCTTTGGTGAGCAGATTTCGGCAATAAATCTGCCAAAAAGTACCTATGTGGTCATTTTTCCTGATATTTTTGTCTCTACAGGCAAAGTTTTTGCCCACTCGCAATTGCAGAGAGATTGCGCAACGATTACAATACGCGACTTCTCGAAAGAGCTGAATAATTCAGGTTATGAGGCTGCATTTCGAAAGGTAGAAAATGTATGTGAACCCGTGGTTCGAGACATGGTTCCAGAAGTTGATGCCGCGTTGCAAGATTTGTCAAAATTTGCTCCCGCTAGGCTTACCGGAACAGGAGCATGCGTATTTGCTCGATTTGAATCAGATGTTGCTGCCCAGTTGGCATGGCAGGAACTACATAAAAAGTGGAACGTTTTTGTAACACAAGGTGTTAATCGTTCTCCACTGTATGACGTTTTAGAGTCGCTATCGGACTAAATAAGTTCGCTACAC
>Ga0316209_1000619_pt1 | contig 54886 bp, 61 predicted proteins | sample 6monopyrite_MG_FD_204945 | JGI IMG/M metagenome (GOLD analysis project Ga0316209, IMG submission 204945) | Microbial mat bacterial communities from mineral coupon in-situ incubated in ocean water Damariscotta River, Maine, United States -... | ecosystem: Environmental > Aquatic > Marine >... | reverse complement strand
TCACAATACCAGTGTGCAGTTTGAGTACCGGAATACGCAGACTGAGGAAGGCGATCTGCCGTTGCGGTTTGATCCAACATTGTTCTCCAGTAACGAAAGAACATTCATCGATAATCGCATCCTGCGCATCGGCCTACGTCATGACTTTGCACCCGGCAACACATTACTTTTCTCCGCGATAAGCAACAGAATCGAAGAAAGAAGAAGCGGCAGTACGACACCACCTTTCGATTTTATCGCTGGCGACCTTTCGGAACTGGGACACACCTTTGAACTGCAGCACTATTTTAGTGCTCAGGGTTTTACTGCCATCAGTGGCGCGAGCACTTACCGGTCAGAGGGAAAACGCGACCTATACATAAGCGCATCATTCCTCCCCCAGCCTATCCATATCGCATCAATGCGTGAAAATCGCCACCACAACAGCTACCTATACACCCATCTCAAACATGGACAAAAGCTTACCAGTACCCTTGCACTTAGTGTCGATGACCCAACTACACAAAACAACAAGACCACACAGATCAATCCAAAGTTGGGACTGACATGGCAACCAAATGATAGCACTACGATACGTACTGCAGCCTTCCGCACCATGGCTCGCAGCTTGATTGCTAATCAGACACTGGAGCCAACGCAAGTCGCCGGTTTTAATCAGTTCTTCGATGACATAAACAATGCTGATATTCGCCGTTACGGCATTGCGCTAGAGAAGAGTCTGGATTCGTTAAATCTTGGTATAGAAATATCAAAGCGCGATCTTGAAGTCCCCTTCCATGCAGCTCGTACAAACACGATATTCAAGGCCGACTGGAAGGAACATATGGGACGTGCCTATGCCTACTGGACACCGCTAAAATGGATGGCCGCAAAAGCAGAATACCAACACGAGACGTTTAAACGCCCAATAATGGCAAGCGTTGATGCCCGTGACGACTCCATGGGGATACCCGATTTAACAACCCATCAAATACCACTAGGCATCAACCTCTTCTCCCCACAGGGAACGACCACCCACCTGACTGCCACACGAATAAAACAGAGAGGTACGTTTGCAACAAACTTCACCCAGACCAGCACCACAACTGAACATAGTAACGATCAATTTTGGGTTGTGGATGCGGCCATCAGTTACCGATTAAACAAGCGACTGGGACATATTACTATCGGAGCCAAAAACCTGTTTGATAAGAAATTCAATTTTCACAATACCGATATTGCAGCCACACGCATCCTCCCAGAACGCACCGTATTCACCCATCTGTCGCTCTCGTTCTAAATCCTCCCATCACGATAAAGCAATACAAAATAGACGCTATTTGGTCAAAGTTTACTTATACAACAAACCGTCTCGACCTTACTGCTTACATCGCATAAATTAACGATTCCGCACAAGACAAACACCCCTAATACTCTGTATTTTATCTGTTTTTTTTAAAAGTTAATAGATCACGCATATCCTGTACAGGGATTCACTGAGTTATTTTCCACCACCCTCTAGCATGGATTCAGCCATGAGGGTTTTACAGGCCCTCATGTTTCTTACCAGATTCCTGAGGAGGAAAAGACCATGCGCGATACACTCAAAAAGACCCTGACTGCTGCTGTTTTTGCCATGTTTGTTGCCCTGCCATTTGGCGCACACGCCGCTGATGTCAATAACAATGCCACGATCACCGCAAAAGGCAGTGTCAAAGAGATCCTTGCCGATATTCGAAGCGATCCAAGAGGCATTGATGGTGAGGTCATTAAATCTGCAAAAGTATTACCCTTTGGCAATACAGATACCACTGTGGCTAGCTGCTGGTATTGCGGCCCCTGGGGATGCACCTGGATATGCTAAGCAAATAAGTCACATCAAAGTGCAAGGACGCACCTTGTAAAAATCATCAAAACCACCCAAAAACCCCGCCATTAAGCAATGGTAATTTATCACACCCCAGCCGGGTAATACCTCACATCTATATCCCTCCATTTCATCCACTATCACAGATGTCTCTGACGTCTATCACTTGGTCACACAAGCTAGATCCAGAGGTAAACACAAGGAGGTAAAGCGGGAGGGAGCTGGCAAACAGGGGTACAGGATGTGCCCCTCAGATCCCTGACCCAACATCAAGCGAGTAAGACGTAACCCACTAAGTAGGCAATAAAAATGGCGACAACCATCACTCATAACGATCTATATAGCCTCACTGATAAATTACGCAAAGTACGCTCTCTGAGCGAAATAGAGCAGCAATGCGCTGCATTTTGTCGACTCACCGGCTTCGATTTTTTCAGTTACTGCGCCACCATCCCAACCACTTTAACACGCCCTGATATGATTGAGATCAACAGCTATCCAGAAGCGTGGCAGGCTCTCTATCAAAAGAAAGAGTTAATCAAAACGGATCCAACCCTAATCTACGCTGAAGCACACCACATACCAGTCACATGGGATGAGATGATTCCTCAGCACTTAAATAGTAAAGAGTCTCGCCAGTATCGTCGCCAGGCTAAAAAGTACGGTTTAAATAGCGGCATTAGCTTTCCGCTACGTGGCAATGTGGGTAGCACAGCGGTACTGAGCTTAGTCTCGCAAAAAAACTCACCGCTACCACAGGAGTTAGTCGACACAGCGTTCACCTTCGGTACCTTGTTTGCTAACTACGTGCATGATGCCGTTTTACGAATTTTCGATGAAGACCTGCTGCCGATTAAAAAGAAGCGTATTAGCCTGCGAGAAAGGGAGTGCCTACTTTGGGTGGCAGAAGGGAAAACCACCTGGGAAATTGCTAAAATTCTCAAGATAGCAGATCGCACAGTGGTCTATCACCTCGAAAACATCATCTCCAAACTTGAAGTGAAAAACCGACAACAGGCCGTTGCACGAGGCATGATGATGAGCTACATCTCCCATCGGCTTGACTGGGAATCCGTGCCGCGACATAAAAAGCCATCGCAAAAATTACATCATAGCCCCCACACGTAACCCGATGGTGGTGAGAACCGTGCTAGGATAGGTTTTTGCCTGGAGCTAGATCTAACATTGCACCATCGTTTATTAAAATTGCTAATTTTATGGGGGACAATTGCATTTCCCTGTATCGCGTTATCAAGCCCAACAAACGGCGCAGCGGTACTGATGTACCATCACTTTGGCGAATCACGCTTCCCAAGCACTAATGTCTCATTAAAACAGTTTGATGCACACCTTCACTACCTTGAAGAAAACAATATTCAGGTATGGTCACTTGAAAAGATAATCAGGCAACTTGAGTCCAGGCAAGCATTTCCTGAACGTGTCGTTGCAATTACAATCGACGACGCCTACCACTCAATCTATACAGAGGCCTACCCTCGACTAAAAAAACGTAACTGGCCCTTCACTGTATTTGTCTCAACAGATGTGGTCGATAAAAAAATGCCCGCTTTTATGAGCTGGCAACAGATGCGAGAGATGCAACGGCATGGTGCCACTTTTGCGAATCACTCCAGCCATCACCACTACCTGATCGAACAAGCGCACAATGAAACATTCGAGGCCTGGCAACACCGAATACAAAAAGATTTGAACACGGCACAACAAAGGCTACAGGCTGAACTGGGTGAAGCCCCACCCCTGTTTGCATATCCTTACGGGGAATATAACGCAGCGCTACAACAGATAGTCAAAGCGCTGGGATGGACTGCTTTTGGGCAACAATCAGGTGTTGTCAGTCAATACTCAGATCAACTGGCACTACCACGCTACCCGATGGCTGAACAATTTGCCGCACTAGCCGCATTCAAAACCAAGGTGGCGAGCCTGCCACTACCAGTCATCAACACATCCACGCTTGATCCCATTATCGGCCAACAGAACCCACCTCAGCTGCAACTCAAATTAGCAAAAAGCGAAGATCTTCAACTCGATCAGCTCAACTGCTTCGCCAGCAATCAAGGTGCGGCAAAAGTAACGTGGATCGACAAAGAGAGCGGGCAGTTTAGCGTTGAAGCACAAAAACCCTTTAATAACAGGCGCAGCCGCTACAACTGCACAGCGCCATCAAAGCATTCTGGGCGTTACTACTGGTACAGTCATTTATGGATTAAACCAACCTCAGATGACGCAATAGATAGATAACAATTAAGAGTCGCTCTCTACATTCAACGTCACTTCACGCAAGACGACAAGGCGGTTACTGCGAATCATCTTTTTGATCTCTTCCACATACTCTTCACCGCGTTCAGAATAGCTAACCAACCCTTCGGCTAACTTCAGTGCGTCAAGCGGGCGTTGATTATTGCGCATCTCTTCTCGCATGACTCGTAGCTCTTCATAAGCGCGACCACTGTTGATGTTGTTCATATAGGACTTCACCGAAGCGCGTAACGTTGGAAAGATTCGCACTGCATGACTTTTACCTTCTGCTCGTGCCTCTGGGACCAATCCTTCACCTTCTTTATAGGTCCACTCGCCGAAAAGGTTTCTCGCTTCACGCGCAAAACGAGAACTACCCCAGGCGCTTTCGTTAGCCGCCTGCGCCAACACTAATGCGACGGGCACCTCATCAAGGCGACGCGCTAATTCGGCACGCGTCGCTTCATCTTCGATATTACCTTTAACACGATAGTCCACCATCTGTTCATCAAGCCATTTACGCTTGTCACTCCCTTGAGGTGGCAATTCTTTATGTGCAAACAGGGCCAACATAAAGCGGCGCTGCTCATTAAGCTTTGCATTTTCAGCCAGCACCGTTGGTAACAAAGCGCGAAAGAAAAGCGATTTTTTTAACTTAACCACCTTCACCTCGCCCAGGTCTGCTGGCAAAGGATCAACCATAATCGGCGGCACTTCATCGCCGACCGCTAGTGGCCAGTGATAGTCTAGCTTGCGAAACGCGCCATCTAAAATCTTGGCATTTGATGCATTAACCGGTGCAAGCGTGACTTCCCAGTCAGGCAGCGAATGCTCTTTGGTCAAATTCCAGCCGATATAACCCAACATCCCCACCACCGGCAGAAACAGTGCAAAAAACGCTGCTTTTTTCATATTTACTACTTTGTCCATTTTCGCGCATTCCTAAACATTCTTAACCAGGGACCATCTTCATTCCACTCATCGGGATGCCATGAATGCTGCACCGAACGAAAGACACGTTCTGGATGTGGCATCATAATCGTAAAGCGCCCGTCTTCAGTTGTCACACCCGTGATACCACCGGCTGAGCCATTCGGATTGGCGGGATAGCGTTCTGTTGCAACGCCACTATTATCAACAAAACGCAGTGCTGACGATCCTGCCTGTTGAAGCTGCTCAAGACTTTGTCCATCACGGAATTCAACTCGCCCTTCACCGTGAGCAACCGTTATCGGCATCTGCGAACCGGCCATTCCATCAAAGAATAACGATGGTGATGGCATCACTTCGACCAGTGAAAAACGCGCTTCAAACTGTTCTGAAGTATTGCGCTCAAAACGCGGCCATAGCTCAGCGCCCGGAATTAAAGCGTGAAGATTAGACATCATCTGACAGCCGTTACAAACCCCCAGACCAAAACTATCACTGCGCTCAAAAAATGCGCTGAACTCATCACGGGCGCGACTGTTATGCAAAATAGAACTGGCCCACCCCATACCCGCACCCAGCACATCACCAAACGAGAAACCGCCACAAGCCACCAGGCCGCGGAAGTCACTCAGTGAAATACGCCCCGATAGAATATCACTCATGTGCACATCAACCGCTGTAAAACCCGCGCGATCAAAAGCAGCCGCCATCTCAACATGGCCATTAACCCCCTGCTCTCTTAACACCGCGATGCGTGGGCGCTGCTGATTAAAATAAGGCGCAGCAACATCATCATTCAGATCAAAACTTAAATCGATGTTTAGCCCTGGATCACTTGCGTCCAGAATCAGATCATATTCTTGCTGAGCACAATCGGCATTATCACGCAGGCGCTGCATCTGCCAGGAGGTCTCAGACCATGCGCGCTGATACTCGCTACGAGCGGCTGCCAATAGTTCTTTCTGCTCACATGTCACCTCGACACGGTCGTCACTATTAAGGCCGCCAATGTGATGACAACAACCGCCTAAGCCTGCCGCTTTAAATGTAGCGATCACTGCGTCGCGTTGATCACTCGCCACCTGTATGACCGCACCCAGCTCTTCATTAAACAGCGCGGCCAACAGCGCTTCTTTATTGTTTTCAGCAACCAGTGTATCGATTGCAATCGTGACACCCACACGCCCAGCAAAGGCCATTTCAGTAATCGTCGCAAACAGGCCACCATCGGAACGATCATGATAAGCCAGCAACTTACCATCACGATTGAGTTGCTGTAATGTATTAAAAAAGGCCTTAAATTGAAGCGCATCATCAAGATCGGGCGTGGTTCTACCGGTCTGTTTATAGACCTGCGCCAGCGCTGACCCACCGATACGGTTTTTCCCAAACCCGAGGTCAATCAACAGCAGATCGGTATCACCTTTGTCGGTGCGCAGTTGCGGCGTCAACGTCTTACGACAATCCTGCACTGGTGAAAAGGCGCTGATAATAAGCGATAATGGCGATGTCATTTCACGCAATTCGCTGCCTTCTTCCCACACGGTCTTCATAGACAACGAGTCTTTACCCACCGGAATCGCAATCCCCAACTCGGGGCAAAGCTCCATGCCAACCGCATGAACCGTATCATAAAGTGCGGCATCTTCACCCGGCACACCCGCCGCCGCCATCCAGTTAGCAGAGAGTTTTATATCACTTAGTTTTTCAATATCGGCGGCAGCGATGTTAGTCAGCGCTTCACCAATCGCGAGTCGCCCAGATGCCGCCGGGTTTAATAACGCAACCGGGGAACGCTCGCCCATCGACATCGCTTCACCGTGATAGTTTTCATAATCAGCCAGCGTCACCGCTACATCGGCAACGGGTATCTGCCACGGCCCGACCATCTGGTCGCGCGCCACCATGCCCGTCACACTGCGATCACCAATCGTGATCAAAAACTTTTTATCCGCCACTGCAGGCAACTGCAGTACCCGTAACGCGGCCTCTTCTAATGTGATCTCACTGCAATCAAGTTCTTCTGCATTCACGGCAAGTCGCGTTACATCACGCAACATTTTAGGTGGCTTGCCGAATAACAGATCCATCGGAATATCCACCGGACTATTCTCAAAATGACTATCATTTAAGGTCAAATCGCGATCAGCTTTCACCTCACCCACCACTGCAAAAGGACAACGCTCACGCTCGCACATATCACGGAACTGTTCCAGGCGATTACGTGGAATGCCCAGCACATAACGCTCCTGTGACTCGTTACACCAGATCTGTACCGGCGACATCCCCGGTTCATCATTCGGTACGCTACGTAGTTCAAAGACCGCGCCACGTTCACTATCGTTAACCAATTCGGGCAGTGCATTCGAAATGCCACCCGCGCCAACATCATGTAACGAGACAATCGGGTTTTCTTCACCCAACTGCCAGCAACGGTCGATCACTTCCTGACAACGGCGCTCCATCTCAGGGTTGCCACGCTGGACTGACGCAAAGTCTAGCGCCTCACTACTGTCACCACTCGCCACAGAAGAGGCTGCGCCACCGCCAAGCCCAATCAACATCGCAGGGCCACCCAGCACAATCAGCTGAGTCTCTGGCGGCATATTATTTTTATCGATGTGCTGTTCACGAATCGCACCCAAACCACCGGCAATCATGATCGGCTTATGGAAGCCGCGCAGCTGCTGCCCATTGGCGCTCGGCAGCCACTCTTCATAGGTGCGGAAATAACCAGTCAGATTGGGGCGACCAAATTCGTTATTAAAGGCAGCACCACCAATTGGCCCTTCCAGCATGATATCGAGTGCAGAGACGATACGTGCAGGCTTGCCGTTATCCTGTTCCCACGGACGCGGCGCATCCGGCAGTTGTAAATTAGAGACGGTAAAACCAGCCAGCCCCGCCTTTGGTTTTGCACCACGCCCTGTCGCGCCCTCATCACGAATCTCACCGCCCATACCAGTTGCAGCACCCGGAAACGGGGATATCGCCGTTGGATGATTATGGGTTTCCACTTTGATGTTAATGTGGCTCGCTTCGTTCACCCAACCATATTCACCAGTGCTTCCATTCGGGAAAAAGCGCGCTGCCTCAGTGGGTGATTCAATCACCGCGGCGTTATCATGGTACGCCGACAACACACCATCCGGCGAACATTTGGTGGTGTTGCGAATCATCGAAAAGAGTCCGATATCCTGCGCTTCACCATCGATGATCCAGTCGGCATTAAATATTTTATGGCGACAATGCTCAGAGTTTGCCTGCGCAAACATCATCAATTCAACATCCGTTGGATTACGTTTTAACGCGGTAAAACTCTCCACCAGATAATCGATCTCATCATCACTCAATGCCAGCCCCAGTTCAGCGTCTGCTGTAAGCAGTGCCGCTTTGCCGCCACCGGTCACATCAACCGTCAATAGCGGTGCTGGAGATGCATGACTAAAAAGGGGAGCTGTCTCATCAAACGAGAACAGTAATGACTCAATCATACGGTCATGAATCAACTGGCCCAGAGATGTTGTTTGCTCGCTGGATAAAGTCGCGCCATCACTTGTCTCAATATAATAAGCGATACCGCGCTCAACCCGTTGCACTGCATTCAGACCACTAATCCTCGCAATATCGGTCGCCTTACTTGACCACGGCGAGATAGTGCCAATGCGCGGCACCACCAACATTAAGGTAGCTGTTGATGCCTGCTGTGCTACTGCTGATGGTGCGTTGAGTAACTCTTTCAACAGTGCCTGATCTGACTCAGCAAGTGCTGCTTCAGACTCAATGAAATAGACAAATTCGCTATGAATAGCCTGTAATGACGGCAACACTGCCTGTGCAGCCGAAAGCAGTTTTTCAGTACGAAATGAAGAGAGAGCAGTTGCGCCGCGTAGTTGTAGCATATTTAAACCGAATCAAATTAGATTAAAAAGGGAACCAGATGACACCAGCGTCACCGTTAGCAACGGGAAAGGAATGCGCTTAGTCCAGCTTCACACCCAATCTGCGCGCGACCTCTTCATAGGCCTCAATCACACCACCGAGCCCCTGACGGAAACGATCTTTATCGAGTTTTTTACGCGTCTCAACATCCCATAGACGACAGCCATCAGGCGAAAACTCATCACCCAAAACAATCTGGCCGTGATAGCGACCAAACTCCAGCTTGTAATCAACCAGCAACATGCCCGCTTCAAAAAAGAGCTGTTTTAACACGTCATTAATTTCAAAGGTGAGTCGCTTCATGATAGATATCTCTTCATCATCGGCCCAGCCAAAAGAGCGGATATGGAACTCATTAATCATCGGGTCGTGCAGTTCATCGTTTTTCAGGAAGAATTCAAAGGTAGGCGGATTCAATTCCAGCCCCTCTTCAACCCCTAAACGTTTGCAGATACTACCCGCAGAAATATTGCGCACTACACATTCGATCGGCAACATATCAAGGCGCTTCACCAGTGATTCCTGATCAGAGAGCAGCTCATCAAAGTGAGTGATGATACCCGCCCGCTCGAGCTGCGTCATGATGAAGGCGTTGACCTTGTTATTGATCATCCCTTTACGTGCCAGTTGGTCTATTTTTCGGCCATCAAAGGCAGAGGTGTCATCGCGATAGACCATCACCATCTTATCGGGGTCTTCAGTAGTGAAGACTGATTTTGCCTTGCCAGAATAGAGTTCTTTCACTTTTTTCATTGGATAGTTCTCAGAATGTCGCCCAGAATGAAACTAAAATCAGGCGCAATTGTACCGTAAAATGATTGCGAAATCCTGCGAGATCACACGCGGAAGTGCAATTCCCAGCTCAGCCCAGCTGACGCCAGTCCAGGCCGCATTCCTGATCGGCGATCGCTACCCACTCTGGAGTGCAATCGAGCGCAGCAGCAAGGGTCTCACGTACGATTTCAGGCGAATTATTCTGCTCACTCAGGTGCGCCGCGGCAAAATGTTGCAAACGCGAACAGTCCAGCTGGCGCAGCAACGCCGCCGTCTGATGATTACTGAGGTGACCGCGAGGGCCACTGATACGCGCCTTTAGCGACGCGGGGTATTCGCTTGCCGCCAGCATATCGGCATCATAATTACTCTCCAGCAAGAGCGCATCACAACCACTCAAACAGCCCTCGATATGCGGTGTGGTTGAGCCGACATCGGTCAGCAATCCCAAGCTATGCGCGCCATCAGAAAAGACAAATTGACTCGGTTCGCGTGCGTCATGCGGTACCGGAAATGGGGAAAGCTCAAGATCACCAATTTCAAAACGTTCATGGCTACTGAAAACATTAAGCGCTGGCAGCTCACCCGGCACAAACTGCATCGCACTGCCGTGGGTCGCCCAAACAGGAATCTGAAAACGGCGCGCCATCACTGCCACACCGTTGATATGGTCGCCGTGCTCATGTGTTACCACAATCGCAGTGATCGCCTCTGGCTCCTGTTTTAGCCGTGCCAGGCGTCGTACCGTCTGCTTGACCGAAAACCCACAGTCGATCAGCAGCGTGGTGCCGTGCCGCGAAACAAGGGTACCGTTACCTCGGCTACCACTGCCGATAGAGGAAAAGCGCATTGAGTAGCAGTCGAAAACTAAGCGTCAGACCTTACTGATCACTGATAGAGGGTGCGTTTGGCGCATCCTGTTCTGTAGCTGCCTGTGGCACAGAGAAACGCTCATTAATGGTTGGCGCCACCAAATCAGGCGGATAATCGAGCGCCTTCGTCATTTGACTCTTTTTATAGGTTTCATCAGGCGTCGAGGAACAACCACTCAGCAACATGCCGCCCACCGAAAAGACCACTGCCGACAGCAACAACACGCGTACATTCATATTTGATCTCTTCATTACAGCACCACCCCATCCGCATCACGTTTCGCTGCGCGCAAGGTCTCGTGGTAGTTTTCAGATAGCGGTGTCAGAGGCAGGCGTATTCCTGCTGGGATCATTCCCATGTCGTGCATCAACCATTTTACCGGGATTGGGTTCGCTTCAACAAAGAGATCCTGGTGCAACGACATCAAGTGACTATTGATCGCATCCGCAGCGTGTTGATCCCCCGCCAGCGCAGCATCACACATCGCCCGCATCGCCTTTGGGGCAATATTGGCAGTGACCGAGATAACCCCTTTACCACCCGCCAGCATCAGATCCATCGCAGTTTCATCATCACCGCCATAAAGATCGATGCGATCACCGCAACATTCCAGAATCTCACGCGCACGTTGCAGATTACCGGTCGCCTCTTTTACACCTACAATATTTGAAATTTCAGCCAGTCGCTTAATCGTGTGCGGCAACATGTCACACACGGTGCGACCCGGTACATTATATAAAATCTGCGGAATGGGCACCGCCTCTGCAATCGCCACATGGTGCAGATAGAGCCCTTCCTGAGTCGGTTTGTTGTAATACGGCGCAACCAGCAGACAGGCATCAGCACCCGCTTCCATCGCACCACGAGTTAAATCAATCGCCTCACGTGTACAGTTAGAGCCAGTACCCGCAATCACCGGGATGCGCCCACCCACCAGCTCCACCACACGGCGAATGACACTGCAGTGCTCATTATCATTTAATGTTGCCGACTCGCCAGTAGTCCCGACCGCAACAATCGCATTGGTGCCGTTTTCAATGTGAAATTCCACCAAATTACTCAGCGACACATCATCCAATGTGCCGTCTTCATGCATTGGCGTTACAAGCGCCACCATACTGCCGTGAAACATCAAAACTCTCCGTCTGGAATCTATACCGCTAGAACCACAAAATCGATGCCGCTAAGTATACTACTTTTCCCATAAGCAAATAAGCTACTGCGCTGATAATTAGCAAGATTTCAGTAGTTTCTCAATTCCTGTGCTTCACGTATGATAAATGAGACTCAACAGCCCAAACAAAGAGGATCTCGATTTGACACAACACCTCGTTATCAACGCCGTCGGTAAAGACCAGCCCGGCATCGTCAATACCCTGTCACTCTCAATATTCGATGCACAGTGCAATATTATCGATAGCCGCATGGCCGTGCTCGGCGGTGAGTTTGCCATCATCCTGCTGGTATCTGGCAGTGACAAAGCGATTGCGGCGCTTGCCACCCACCTTGATGATGCCGCCAACAAACTCGACCTGACGATCACGACCAAAACGACCAGCACACGTCAGAGCAACGAAACATTGGTGCCGTATACCATTGAGGCGATCGCGCTTGACCATCCCGGCATTGTCTATCAGCTCGCCAGCTTTCTATCTAACAAGCAGATCAATATTGAGAATCTCACCACCGAATCTTATGCAGCAGCCCATACAGGGAGCCCGATGTTTGCCGTCACCATGACCGTTGGCATCCCAGCCGCGCAAAAGATTAATGCACTGCGAGATGAGTTTACGGAATTCTGTAATGAGCTTAATATCGATACAACCTTTAAACCTGCCAAGAGCTAAGCGCTTTTGGCAGTATGATTTCATCCGACCATTACCATGAGAATAAACCATGCCTGAATTAACCATCGGTAAAGCCGTACCAGATTTCGAAGCCGCTGCGACTGGCGACAAAACTATCAAACTATCCGAGCTGCGCGGAAAAAATATCATCATCTATTTTTACCCTAAAGACAGCACCCCCGGCTGCACCCGCGAAGGGCAGGACTTTCGCGACAACCACAACAAATTCAAACGCCAGAAATGCATCATATTTGGCGTCTCTCGCGATAGTATTAAATCGCATGAAAACTTCAAGACAAAGCAGGCATTCACCTTTGATTTACTATCCGATAAAGAAGAGGAACTTTGCGAACTTTTCTCAGTCATGAAAATGAAAAATATGTATGGCAAAAAAGTTCGTGGTATCGAACGTAGTACATTTTTAATCGATGCTGATGGCGTCCTGCAACATGAATGGCGCGGCCTTAAGGTACCCGGCCATGTCGATGAAGTGCTTGAAACAGTCAAATCCCTCAATAAGCAGAAGTAGGTAATATGACCACTAAAAACAGTAAAGCGAAGAAGTTCTTTGTGCTCGACACAAATGTGCTGATGCATGACCCGTCATCGATTTTCCGTTTTCATGAGCACGATATTTTTATCCCGATGATCGTACTCGAAGAGCTCGATCATAATAAACGCGGGCCATCTGAAGCATCACGTAATGCACGGCTGGCCAGCCGGTTTATTGAAGATCTGATGAGTGATGGTGCTAAAAGAGAAATAGAAAAAGGACTTAAGCTACCCGCACCAGAGAGTGGTAACGCCATTACCGGGCGGCTATTTTTACAGACGCGCACGCTCACGTCGGAGTTACCTCAAGACCTGCCGGGCAATAAGGCTGACAATCAAATCCTGTCGACCGCATTAGCGCTGCAGAAAGAGTACAAACAAACCGTTGTGACCATCGTTTCAAAAGACATTAATCTACGTATTAAAGCCGTAGCACTCGGTATCCCCGCTGAAGATTACCGTGTCGATCAGGTACTCGATGACCTAAGCCTGCTCTATAGCGGGCAAAGCAAATTAAGTGATGACTTCTGGGACAAACACAGCAAAGAGTTATCCTCCTGGAAAGAAGGCAATAAGACCTACTATAAAATCACAGGCCCTGAAAGCGAACATTGGAGACCAAACCAGCTCATTCACGATGATAAAAAAAATGGCTTTGAAGGTGTCGTACGCTCGGTTGAAAATGGCTGTGCGACGGTAGAGGTTTGCACCAACTATCGCACCAGTAATCATAATGTGTGGGGCGTTAACGCCCGCAATCGAGAGCAGAATTTTGCGCTCAATCTGCTACTCGATCCCGATGTTGATTTTGTCTCACTGCTTGGTAATGCTGGCACTGGCAAAACACTCCTGACGCTCGCAGCAGGGCTGGCGCAGGTGCTTGATGAGCGCCGCTATAATGAAATTATTATGACGCGAGTCACTGTGCCCATGGGTGAAGATATCGGCTTTTTACCCGGCACCGAAGAAGAGAAAATGGCACCGTGGATGGGTGCCCTCATGGATAACCTGGAGGTACTTTCCAATGCAGAAGGCGGTGCCTGGGGACGTGCGGCAACCAACGACCTGCTCTCCAATCGTATCAAGATTCGATCACTCAACTTCATGCGTGGACGAACCTTTCTCAATCGCTATCTGATCATTGATGAAGCGCAAAACCTGACATCAAAACAGATGAAGTCTTTAATCACCCGAGCAGGTCCTGGTACAAAAGTGGTCTGCCTGGGGAACATAGCGCAGATCGACACCCCTTATTTAACCGAAACAACATCAGGTATCACATACGTTGTTGATCGCTTTGCTGACTGGGAACACAGTGGGCATATCACCCTCATCAGTGGGGAACGATCTCGACTAGCCGATTACGCGTCAGAGATACTTTAAAAAACAAAGGGGCATCCACTGCCCCTTCTGTTATGCGGCCTGACGCGGACTCTCTGACGGCGGCGGTTCTGCCTCCATCATCTCGTCAGATCGAGGCCATGAATTCATTAACGCCTTCACTAGCGTCGCCAGCGGAATCGCGAAAAAGACCCCCCAGAATCCCCACAAACCACCAAATACAAGCACTGCGGTAATGATTGCGACGGGGTGTAGATTAACCGCTTCTGAAAATAACCACGGTACCAGTAAATTGCCATCTAAGGCCTGAATAATCCCATAAGCGACCATCAAGTAAGCAAAATCGGCGCTCCAGCCCCACTGGAAATAGGCAATGACCGCCACCGGAAAAGTGACCGCTGCCGCACCGATATACGGCACCACCACCGACAGCCCAACCAGTGCACCGAGCAGCATCGCGTATTGTAGCCCCATTAATGCGAAAACAATAAAAGAGACCACACCAACAATCACAATCTCAAGGAATTTTCCGCGCACATAGTTACCGATCTGCTGGTCCATCTCCTCCCAGATTCGCGTCGCCAGCGCTCGTTCGCGCGGCATGCTGTCCGAGATCCAGTTTACAAACATCGCTTTATCTTTCATAAACAGAAAGATAAGCACAGGAACCAAAATAAGGTAAATAACGAGAATAAACAGCCCTGAAATTGATGCCAGTGAAAATGAAACGACATGCTGCCCAGTATCTGCCACCGTAGATCGAATGGTGTTCATCAACTCAGCAACCTGAGCCTCAGAAATAAAGGTAGGATAGTTCACAGGGAGCTGTAAAAGTATCTGCTGCCCCTTACCTAGCATTGCCGGAAGCTCTTGCAGCAGCTGACTCAACTGACCGAAGAGCATTGGCATCAAGCCAAAAATCAATAAAAGCAGCAGCGCACAGAACGGCATAAAAACCATCAATACAGCTGGAAGACGGGCAATCTTCCGCCGCTCGATCCCACCAACAATTCCCTCCAGTAGATACGCTATTATCAGGCTCGCCAACAATGGCGCCAGCATCCCACCCATAAAGATGACAATGGCAAAACCAGCAAGCAATAGCAGCGCCAGTATAACCCCTTCCTGATCAGTAAAATAACGTCTAAACCACTTGACGAGCACTTGAGCCATATTGCAGAAAAGCCTCTTGTTTAAACCAATAGTCACACTGAGAACGCTAGCGATCCATCATATACCAGCGTGAATTCTGAGCCTAGCATCCATCTTATTATTGACTTAGCCTTAACACGAACAACGCCGTTATCGAAGTATTAGCGCATCCCCAATCGATGCATTAAGCATGTTAGCCGCTGAAGAACAATTTGATGCTATTTCAACTAAACCATTACTATTTTTATACCAAAACAACTCGCCAAACTCTACCTCTCCGAATGTCCGAGCGTAATTTATTTCATGCGCAGACAGTGTAAAAGTTGCCGTCGTCACAATATCATCAGCCAACAAGCTCGTAATCAAGTTGCCGAAGTGGTCAATGTAAACAATAGATGCGGAACTGAATTCAATCAAGTCCTGCGTATTGGGCGTGATCAGACTCAGCTTTTCTGTCGGGAATTTACCCTCAGCAAGTTCAGCGGCGATCGGCGCAAATATATCACGGCCATGGAATGAGTTTGATAGCAGCTCAGGCTGCCAGCTAATCTCCCAACAACGAACATCACGCGCCATCGCTATCACCCGGTCAAACAAGCCGTTATTTGGCCCAACAAACCACTGTTTAGCTGTTCGTACTACCACACCTTTTCGTTCAGGCATGCCTACACCAGGATCTACAATTGAGAGGAATATCGAGCCATCAGGAAAATTTTGAGAATACGCAGCCAAAAGAACCGCAGCGGCGAATGGATTGAAGCTAGGTAGGTCTGAAAAAAGGTCAATAACATGGCAATTCGGAACTTGCTGGTAAAGAACCGCCTTTACCTGACCAAGGTACGGGCCTTCTAATCCAAAATCAGTGGATAATACGATCATGACCGGCACAAAAAAGCCGGGATAAACCCGGCTTTTTTATTTAACTTTCGCTTTCTGAGCTATCTTCTTCAATCTCAGGAAGTGGACGATCAACCAATTCGACGATCGCCATTGGAGCACTATCTCCATCACGGAAACCACACTTCAAAATTCTCAGATAACCACCAGGACGCTCTTTGTAACGAGGGCCAAGTTCATTGAATAGTTTTGAAACAACATCACGATCACGTACACGTGCAAAAGCAAGGCGACGATTCGCGACAGTATCGTTCTTAGCCAGCGTGATCAACGGCTCAATAACACGACGCAGTTCCTTCGCTTTTGGCAAAGTTGTACGGATCATTTCATGAGTAACCAGTGATGCAGACATGTTTTTGAACATGGCTTCACGATGGCTAGTCGTTCTATTTAGTTTTCTTCCACTCTGTCTATGACGCATTTTCTATATTCTCATTAACAAAAGCTTAAGCAGACGCTTCGGCTTTATCATCTGAATTACTGCTTGCACCAACAAGTCCTGCTGGCGGCCAATTTTCTAAACGCATACCTAAAGAAAGTCCCTGTGATCCCAGGATGTCTTTAATTTCAGTCAAAGACTTCTTACCAAGGTTTGGCGTTTTTAATAACTCTACTTCTGTACGCTGAATCAGATCACCGATAAAGAAGATATTTTCGGCTTTCAAACAATTCGCAGAACGAACTGTTAGCTCAAGATCATCAACTGGACGTAGCAGAATCGGATCAATATCGGCTTCAGGTGCTACAGGCTCTTCAATCGTAGTTGTTTCCAGATCAACAAAAACCGATAACTGATCTTTTAAAATGCTTGCTGCGCGTCGAATCGCTTCTTCAGGATCGATGCTGCCATTCGTTTCAATATCAATAATCAGCTTATCAAGATCGGTACGCTGTTCAACACGGGCACTCTCAACATTGTAGGCAATTCGACGCACTGGTGTGAAAGAGGCATCTAATTGCAGGTTGCCAATAGGACGACTTTCATCAGCAGCATCATGTGTCGCCGCTGTGCGGCGATTAACTGCCGGCTGGTAACCACGACCGCGTTCAATCTTCAAACGCATGTTCAGCTCACCAACTTCCGTCATATTCGCAATCACATGATCAGGGTTCATGATTTCAATGTCATGAGAGAGTTCGATATCACTAGCCAGTAGCTGACCAGGGCCTTTCTTGCTAACCGTCAAAGTCGCTTCATTGCGTTCGTGCATCACAATAGAAAGTCCTTTCAGGTTTAGCAGGATATCAATCACATCCTCCTGTATACCTTCAATCGTAGTGTACTCATGAAGCACACCATCGATTTCAACCTCAGTTACCGCGCAACCAGGGATTGAAGACATCAGAATACGACGGATCGCATTACCTAGCGTGTGACCGAAGCCACGCTCTAAAGGTTCCAGTGTTACTTTGGCACGCAGGTCACTGATGACCTGTACATCGACAACACGTGGTTTCAAAAATTCGTTTGCTGAGCCCTGCATTAATTGTCCTCTCTAGAGTCCGGTAGTCAGATAGTAGTAATTGTTTGAATTTAACAAGAAGTAAAATTACTTCGAGTAAAGCTCAACAATTAAATGCTCATTAATCTCAGCAGGGAGATCACTTCGTTCTGGGCATGCTTTGAAGGTGCCACTCATTTTGTCACCATCTACCTGAACCCAGTCAGCAAAGCCTTGCTGCTGTGCAAATTCTAATGATGATTTGATACGCAACTGAACCTTTGATTTTTCTGCAACAGCAAGCTCATCACCTGGTTTAACCTGATAGCTAGGGATGTTAACTTTTTTACCATTAACGGTAAGCGCATTATGTCTAACCAGTTGGCGAGCTTCGCTACGCGACACACCCATTCCCATGCGGTAAGCAACGTTATCAAGACGGCATTCCAGGATTTTAAGCAGGTTTTCACCTGTTGATCCTTTACGACGATCAGCTTCGCTATAGTAGCTTCTGAACTGATCTTCAAGCACACCGTAAACTCTTTTAACTTTCTGTTTCTCACGCAACTGAACCGCATAATCGGTCAGGCGTGTACGACGAGTTCCATGCTGACCAGGAGGAAATGCTCTGTTTTCTACCGCACATTTTGCGGTATGGCACTTCTCCCCTTTAAGGAAAAGCTTTTCGCCCTGACGACGACATAAACGACACTTTGCACCTACATATTTAGCCACAATAACCTACCTTAAACTCGACGCTTTTTCGATGGACGACACCCGTTGTGCGGGATTGGTGTCACATCTGAAATGCTATTAATTTTAAATCCTGCAGAGTGAAGTGCGCGTACAGCAGACTCGCGACCAGGCCCCGGGCCTTTCACCATCACATCCATATTCTTCATGCCAAACTCTTTTACAACAGAGCCGGCTCTTTCAGCGGCAACCTGTGCGGCGAAAGGCGTACTCTTTCTTGAGCCACGGAAGCCTGAACCACCAGCAGTTGCCCAGGCAAGGGTATTCCCCTGACGGTCAGTGATGGTAATAATTGTATTATTAAATGAAGCGTGAACGTGTGCTACGCCATCTACAACATTTTTTTTGACGCGCTTACGCGCTCGATTACTTGTTTTAGCCATGATCTACTGGTCGCTTCCGTAGTATTTTACTTTCTAATCGCTTTACGTGGCCCTTTACGGGTACGTGCATTTGTCTTTGTGCGCTGTCCACGAAGCGGTAATCCGCGACGATGACGGATACCGCGGTATGCACCGAGATCCATCAAGCGCTTGATATTCATCGTAACTTCACGACGGAGATCGCCCTCGACTTCGTATTTACCGACTTCAGTACGCAGTGACTCAAGTTCTACTTCAGTCAAGTCCTTAACTTTCGTTGACGGACTGATGCTACTTACTTCACAAATCTTACTTGCCCGGGTTGGTCCGATACCGTAAATTGCTGTTAGGGCAATGACAGTATGTTTATTTACCGGGATATTGATGCCTGCAATACGGGCCATCTAAACGCTCCTAAACACTGATAACACTTCGCATTTCGCGAAAGCGGGTAATTCTATTATCGATGGGCTACGAAATCAATAAAAATCCGTGCCAATCAGCAACTAACCTTGTCTTTGTTTGTGACGAGCATCTTTACAGATAACTCGGACCACGCCTTTTCTACGGACAACTTTGCAGTTTCTGCAGATTTTTTTTACTGATGCACGTACTTTCACGGTCTTTCTCCAACCTAATATTTAATCAGATATTACTTAGTCTAGCGCTTAGGAGCGCCGCCTTTCAGCTTAGACTTCTTCAACAGGCTGTCATACTGATGTGACATCAGGTGAGACTGAACCTGAGCCATAAAATCCATCACTACAATCACGATAATTAACAGGGAAGTACCACCAAAATAGAATGGGACATTCCAGTAAACAATCAAAAACTCCGGCAATAGGCAGACCGCTGTTATATACAGTGCGCCTACTAGCGTCAAACGAGTCATTACTTTATCTATGTACTGCGTTGTCTGCTCACCAGGACGAATACCCGGGATAAATGCCCCTGACTTCTTAAGATTATCAGCAGTATCTTTTGGATTAAATTGCAATGCCGTATAAAAAAAGCAGAAAAAGATAATCGCAAGCGCTAGTAACATGACATAAAGCGGTTGTCCTGGTGATATCATCTGAGAGATATCCTGCAACCACTCCATCCCTTCAGCAGCACCAAACCAACCACCCATCGTCGCTGGGAACATAATAATCGCTGATGCAAAAATAGGGGGAATGACACCCGCCATATTCACTTTTAGTGGCAAATGACTCGTCTGCCCAGCATACATTTTGCGCCCTTGTTGTCGCTTAGCGTAATTGACCGTTATCCGTCGTTGGCCACGTTCAACAAATACAACAAATGCGGTCACAGCAAAAGCTAGCGTAATAATGGTTAATACAGCGACAGAACTCATCTCACCCGTTCTAGCCAACTCTAATGTCCCACCAATCGCTGAAGGTAAACCAGCAACAATCCCTGCAAAAATGATAATCGAGATCCCGTTGCCGATACCACGCTCGGTAATCTGTTCACCCAGCCACATTAAGAACATCGTACCTGTGACTAAACTAAGCGCTGCCACGATACGGAAATCCCAGCCAGGGTCGATCACCACCCCACTACCACCAATTTGCTGGCTTTCAATCGCAATTGAAATACCAAGCGCCTGGAATGTCGCCAAAAATAACGTCAAATAGCGCGTATATTCTGATAACTTACGACGCCCTGACTCACCTTCTTTTTTCAACTGCTCCAACTTCGGAGAAACCGCTGTCAGTAACTGAATAATAATCGACGCTGAAATGTAAGGCATTACACCCAATGCAAACACCGATAGACGCCCTAAAGCACCACCAGAGAACATATTAAACATTTCAATAATCGTACCGCGGCTCTGTTCAAATAGCGCTGCAAGCGCCATTGGATCAATCCCGGGAACAGGTATATGCGTACCAATACGGTACACAAGCAATGCACCGAGCACAAACAGCAAACGCTGTTTGAGTTCAGTCAGACGACCAGCGCCTGCCAATGCTGAGCCAGAAGCGACCACTTATTCCTCGATTTTGCCGCCAGCAGCTTCAATCGCTGCACGAGCACCTTTAGTCACATTAATTCCACGAATGGTCACAGCACTAGTGATCTCGCCTGAGGCAATTACTTTTGCTTTCAGAGTTTGACGCGGCACAATATCCGCAGCAATCAATGAAGCCAGGTCAACTACACCACCCTCAACTGCCAGTAACTCATGAAGGCGAACTTCTGCGCGAGTTGCTTTCACTCGAGAAGAGAAACCAACTTTTGGTAGGCGACGCTGCAAAGGCTGCTGACCACCTTCAAAACCAACTTTATGAAAGCCACCTGAACGCGAATGCTGACCTTTATGTCCGCGACCACAAGTTTTACCAAGTCCAGAACCGATGCCGCGACCGGCACGCTTGCGGTTTTGTGTAGAGCCAACAGCAGGCTTGATTGTATTAAGATACATCTTACTCTTCCTCAATTCTCAGCATGTAATGTGCTTTATTGATCATGCCACGGGTACAAGGCGTATCTTCAACAGATACAGTCTGATGCATCCGGCGTAGGCCTAGACCCGCAAGACAGGCTTTGTGAGATGCTAAACGACTGTTAGGGCTGCGTACTAGCGTCACTTTAATTTGTCTTTTGTTATCAACCATTAGAATTATTCCAATATTTCCTTAACCGTTTTGCCGCGCTTTGCAGCTACCGCTTCAGCATTGGTCATTTGACACAGACCATTTACTGTTGCACGTACAACGTTCACAGGGTTTGTTGACCCGATGCACTTGGCAAGAACGTCCTGCACACCTAAAACTTCAAATACTGCTCGCATTGCGCCACCGGCAATAATGCCAGTACCTGGTGTAGCAGGCTGCATGAAAACTTTTGCAGCGCCATGTGTAGCAGTAATTGGATACTGCAGGGTTACGTCATTCAATTTAACGTCAACCATGTTACGGCGTGCATCTTCCATTGCCTTTTGAATAGCAATCGGCACTTCACGCGCCTTACCACTACCAAAACCAACACGACCTTTACCATCACCTACAACAGTCAGGGCAGAAAAGCCAAACTGACGACCACCTTTTACCACTTTGGCAACACGACGGACGTTTACAAGCTTTTCTTGCAGATCATCACTTTTTTGAGAAGTATCAAACTTAGCCATTTTCTAGCCCTTAGAATTTGAGGCCGTTTTCACGCGCAGCTTCCGCTAACGCCTTAACACGGCCATGGTATTTAAATCCTGAACGATCAAATGCAACCTTAGAAACACCAGCTGCTTTTGCCTTATCTGCGATCATTTTTCCGACCGCGGTAGCGGCTGAAATATTGCCGCCGTTACTTAGGCTTGCTTTAACATCTTTATCCAATGTTGAAACACTAGCAATGACATCAGCACCGCTGGTACCGATCAGTTGCGCATAAATATGTCTTGGGGTGCGGAAGATACAAAGCCTCTCAACACCTAACTCTTTGATCTTCGCTCTTGTACGTTTCGCACGACGTAAACGACCTGTTTTCTTGTCCACGCTATTCACCTATATAATTCTAAATGTGGGCTTTAATTATTTTTTCTTGGCTTCTTTCATGACGATATGCTCGCCAACGTAGCGCACGCCCTTACCTTTATAAGGCTCAGGTGGACGGTAGGCGCGAATATTTGCGGCCGCCTGTCCAACCAATTGCTTATCAGCACCCTTTACAACGATTTCTGTCTGGCTAGGGGTCTCAACTGTGACGCCCTCAGGCACATCAAAATTAACAGGATGAGAAAAACCAAGGGTCAGATTCAATACCTTACCCTGCGCTTGCGCGCGATAACCAACGCCAACCAATGCCAGTTTCTTTTCAAAACCTGCATGTACACCAGTTACCATGTTATTAACAATCGCACGTGTCGTTCCAGATAATGCGATGGCTGACTTCCCTTTTGCTCGGGTAGCAACACGTAACTCATCACCTTCTCTAACGACTTCTACGTCTTTATGTACGGAAAATGCCAACTGACCTTTTCCACCTTTAATAGAAATGTCCTGGCCGCTGATTGTAACATCAACACCGGCAGGGACAATTACTGGATTTTTTGCAATTCTAGACATAGTTCAACCGATCAAGAAATGTAACAAAGAACTTCACCGCCATGACCAGCCGTGCGTGCTGCACGGTCTGTCATAACGCCCTTAGAGGTAGAAACGATTGCAACTCCCAGCCCAGCCTGGACTTTAGGAATTTCGCCTTTACCTCTGTAAATACGCAAACCAGGACGACTCGCTCTTTTCAGCTTATCAATCACAGGCTGACCCTGGTAGTATTTCAGCGTAATCGTCAGTGATTTTTTGTTATCACTCTCTTCTGTTGAAAAGCCAGTGATGTAACCTTCTGACTTTAATACGCCAGCAATCGCTTCTTTCAGCGTTGAAGACGGCATAGACACATCAACTTTGTTTGTTGCTTGTGCGTTGCGAATACGAGTCAACATATCAGCAATAGGGTCGGTCATGCTCATTTATAAATCCTAACCAGTCGTTTTATTCAATAATTCTAATTAATCACCAAGTCTAAGACTTGTGATTTACCAACTCGCCTTAACCAAACCTGGCACATCACCACGCATAGCAGACTCTCTTAATTTATTACGGCTCAGACCAAACTTGCGGTAAAAACCATGTGGTCTGCCAGTAAGACGACAACGCTTACGCTGACGTACTGGGCTTGAGTCTCTAGGAAGCGCGTGAAATTTTAGCTGTGCTGCATCGCGATCTTCATCTGAAGCATTTTCGTCAGACATTATACGCTTTAATTCAGCACGTTTCGCTGCATATTTTGCAACTAAACGAGTTCTTTTAGTTTCACGGTTAATCATTGATACTTTTGCCATGACTCAGCGCCTCACTTCTTAAATGGAAAATTGAATGCTTCTAGCAATGCGCGACCTTCTTCGTCGCTTTTTGCTGTCGTGGTGACAGTAATGTCTAAACCACGCAAAGTATCAATTTTCTCATATTCAATTTCAGGAAACATGATCTGCTCTTTAACGCCCATGCTGTAATTACCGCGACCGTCGAAAGACTTACCATTCAAACCACGAAAATCACGAATACGTGGAATTGAAATTGAGATTAAGCGATCCAGGAATTCATACATACGATCACGACGCAAAGTCACCTTACAACCGATTGGCCAACCATCACGAATCTTAAATGCTGCCACTGATTTACGCGCATAGGTTACGATAACTTTCTGACCGCTGATTTTCTGCAGGTCATTTACCGCATGCTCGATAATCTTTTTATCGCCAACCGCTTCACCAACACCCATATTCAGGGTAATTTTAGTGATACGAGGTACTTCCATCACGCTTTTGTAGCCCATCTTTTCAACTAACTGATTGACTATATTTTCGCGATAATGCTCTTGGAGTCTTGCCATCTTCCTATCCAACCTTAAAATTATTAGCTATCAATGACTTCATTGTCAGACTTAAAGAAGCGTACTTTACGTCCATCTTCCAGAGTCCTGATTCCAACCCTTCCAGCTTTTTTAGTTGCTGGGTTATACAGAGCAATGTTAGAGATATTGATAGGCATCTCTTTGCTGACGATACCACCAGCTATGCTTTTATTTGGGTTAGGCTTTGTGTGACGCTTAGCCATGTTAATATTTTCAACGACTACTCGATCTTCGCTGACTATTTTAATAACTGTGCCTCGCTTGCCTTTATCTTTGCCGGCGATCACAATTACATCATCATTTTGTTTAATCTTTTTCATCTTAATATCGTCCGCGCAATCAGCCTTACAGAACTTCTGGGGCCAATGAAATGATTTTCATGAAACGCTCAGTACGTAGCTCACGAGTCACAGGGCCAAAGATACGAGTACCGATTGGCTGCAGTTGCCCATTCAGCAGCACTGCTGCATTAGAGTCAAAGCGAATTAAAGAGCCATCTGCACGGCGCACACCCTTACAGGTACGCACAACGACGGCATTGTAAACTTCGCCTTTTTTAACTTTACCGCGAGGAATCGCTTCCTTAATACTCACCTTAATAATGTCACCAACACCGGCATAACGACGGTGTGAACCGCCCAGTACCTTGATACACATTAGCTGACGTGCACCACTGTTATCAGCAACGTCGAGTTTTGACTGCATCTGTATCATCGTATATCCCCGTAAACCTTATATATTCGTATCTGCAGGGCTGGAATTAACCAGCAACCTTTTCGTCTACCGAAACAAGCATCCATGTTTTACTTTTAGACAATGGCCGGCACTGTTCGATAGTTACTAAATCACCTTCATTACACTCGTTCTTTTCGTCATGCGCATGCAGTTTGGTAGAACGCTTAATGTATTTTTTATAGAGTGGATGAGGCTCTTTTCTTTCAACAAGGACAGTGACTGTCTTATCCATTTTGTCACTAACAACGCGACCAGTTACGCTTCGTGATACCTGCGCTTGCTCACTCATGATTCATTACCCGCTTTTTTCTCGTTAATTACTGTGTTAATGCGCGCAATGTTACGGCGAACGTCTTTTAACAAATGAGACTGGGTCAATTGACCAGTGCCTTTTTGCATGCGCAAGTTAAACTGTTCGCGCAGTAGCTCAAGCTTCTCACTGTTAAGTTCGTCTATATTTTTTTCTCTAAGCTCAGTTGCATTCATCACATCACCGTCCGGCATACAAATGTTGTTTGTACAGGTAATTTAGCAGCCGCAAGTTCAAATGCTTCACGCGCCACTTGTTCAGATACACCTTCCATTTCATATAACATACGACCTGGCTGGATCTGGGATACCCAGTATTCCACGTTACCTTTACCCTTACCTTGTCTTACTTCAATTGGCTTCTTGGTGATCGGTTTGTCTGGAAAAATTCTAATCCAGATTTTACCGCCACGCTTAATGTGACGTGTCATTGCACGACGAGCAGCCTCAATCTGGCGAGCCGTAATACGACCGCGAGTTGTCGCTTTTAGCCCGAATTCACCGAAGCTCACTTTATTACCAACAGTTGCTAGACCGCGGTTACGGCCTTTCATCTGTTTACGAAATTTTGTCTTTTTTGGCTGAAGCATAACTACTCTTTCCTTTAACTAGCCGCGGCCTTATCAGCAGGCTTAGATTCTTCCTGCTCAACCGTATTAAATACCTCACCCTTGAATATCCATACTTTGATACCGATAACACCTGAAGGCGTATGCGCTTCAGCGAAACCATAATCAATATCAGCACGGAGAGTGTGAAGAGGAACACGACCTTCACGGTACCATTCGCGACGGGCAATTTCTGCACCATTTAAACGACCAGCAACGTTAATCTTAATTCCACCCGCCCCTAAGCGCATTGTGTTTGTCACAGCTCTTTTCATCGCGCGACGATACATAATGCGTCGTTCTAACTGCTGTGCAACACTTTCAGCTACCAGCTGTGCATCCAATTCAGGCTTACGAATTTCTTCGATGTTAATGTGAACCGGAATCCCCATCATCTTGGAAACTTCTTTACGAAGTGATTCGATATCTTCGCCTTTTTTACCAATTACCATACCTGGGCGAGCAGTGTGCACTGTAATACGTGCATTGCGCGCTGGGCGCTCGATCTGGATTCTGCTAACAGAAGCCTGCTGCAGTTTCTTTTTCAGATACTCGCGCACCTTAAGATCGGTGTAAAGGTAGTCAGCATAGTCTTTTGAATCGGCATACCATTTCGAGGTCCAATCCTTAACAATGCCGAGGCGAATACCAATTGGATGTACTTTTTGACCCATAGTCTAAGAACTCTCTTATTTATCGCTTACGGTCACAGTGATGTGACTTGTACGTTTTAGAATCTGATTACCGCGGCCACGTGCTCGTGCGCGAAAACGTTTCTGTGTTGGGCCTTCATCCACACAAATGGCAGATATCTTAAGCTCATCGACATCAGCACCTTCGTTGTGCTCTGCGTTTGCGATTGCAGATTCCAGTACTTTTTTGACGATTCCAGCACCTTTTTTCTGGCTGAAAAGTAAAGTATTCAGCGCTCTATCGACAGGTAGTCCACGCACCTGGTCAGCAATCAATCTCGCTTTTTGTGCAGAGATCCCGACGTATCTCAATTTAGAAGCAACTTCCATCTCAAACCACCTATTTAGATTTTCTATCAGCCACGTGACCTTTAAAGGTACGTGTCAGTGAAAATTCGCCAAGCTTATGCCCGACCATGTTTTCAGAAATCAGTACTGGTGAGTGCTGACGGCCGTTATGAACAGCAATTGTCAGCCCAACCATTTCTGGACTAATCATTGAACGACGAGACCAAGTCTTGATCGGGCGCTTATTGTTTGAAGCAATCGCTTCATCCACCTTTTTAACAAGGTGCTGGTCAATAAACGGACCTTTTTTAATTGAACGTGGCACTTTATAAACCCCTGTCTAGTTCTTTTACTTAAATAGCTGGCTTAACGCGTTTTACGGCGTGATCTAACGATCAGCTTATCAGTACGTTTGTTGCTGCGAGTCTTATAACCCTTAGTCGGTGTACCCCATGGACTTACTGGATGACGGCCACCTGAAGTACGCCCTTCACCACCACCATGCGGATGATCAACTGGATTCATCGCAACACCACGAACAGTAGGACGAACACCGCGCCAGCGTTTAGCGCCAGCCTTACCTAATGAACGCAAGCCATGCTCAGAATTACTCACTTCACCGATAGTTCCGCGGCAATCAAGCAGAATCTTACGCATTTCACCAGAGCGAAGACGTAAAATACCGTGGTTATTTTCTTTCGCAACTAACTGCGCAGAAGTGCCAGCACTACGTGCGATCTGCGCACCCTTGCCAGGTTTCAATTCCATACAGTGGATTACACTACCCACTGGAATGTTACGCATTGGCAGGCAGTTGCCCGGTTTAATCGGGGCATCAACACCCGAAATGATCTCAGTACCCGCTTTTACATCTTTTGGTGCAATAATATAACGGCGCTCACCATCTGCATACAGAACCAGCGCAATGTTTGCGCTACGGTTTGGATCGTATTCAAGACGTTCAACTACAGCACCAATGCCATCTTTGTTACGCTTGAAATCAATAATTCTGTAATGCTGCTTGTGTCCACCACCTTGGTGACGAACAGTGATACGGCCATTATTATTGCGCCCGGCATTTTTTGACTGGCTCTCTAATAAAGGTGCGTGTGGCTTCCCTTTATGAAGATCCGGGTTGACCACCTTGACTAAAAAACGTCTACCGGGTGATGTAGGCTTTGTCTTAACGACTGGCATTATCGTAATCCTTATTTAACTCTGTTCTTTTCTATTATATCTTTCAGATAGGAGCGCAGGTTTTATTGCGCACCCATGAAATCAATGTCGTGGCCTGGCTGCAGTTTAACGTAGGCTTTTTTCCAGTCTGAACGGCGACCGATAGTTTTACCAAAACGTTTTTCCTTACCTTTGACATTAGATACCTGAACAGCATCGACTTTAACGTCGAACATCAATTCAACAGCCTGCTTAATTTCTGGCTTTGTCGCATCAGAAATTACGCGAAATGCAAATTGCTTATCGGCATCTGCTGCGCGTGCAGTCTTCTCGGAAATATGAGGAGCGAGCAGCACTTTCATCAAACGTTCCTGATTCATCCTAATCTTTCCTCAATTTTCTTAATCGCATCTACTGTCATTAACACTTTATCAAAGCGCACCAGGCTAACAGGATCAATTTCAACTGTATCGACCACGTCTACTTTATGTAGATTGCGCGCTGCCAGATAAAGATTTACATCTGGCTCATTACCGACGATCAAAACTGAGCTTAAACCCAGTGCATTAAGCTTTCCGGCCAACTCTTTGGTCTTCGGCGCTTCAAGTGCAAATTTATCAACGACAACTAAACGATCTTTTCTTGCTAATTCAGAAAGAATAGAGCGTAGCGCCAGTCGATACATTTTCTTATTGATCTTCTGAGAATAGTTTCTTGGTGTTGCAGCAAATGTAACACCACCTGTTCTCCAGAGTGGGCTGCGTATTGTACCAGCTCTTGCGCGTCCTGTACCCTTTTGACGCCAAGGTTTTGCACCACCACCACTCACTTGTGAGCGGGTTTTCTGTGCTTTTGTACCAGAACGAGCACCAGCCAGGTGTGCTGTGACAGCCTGATGGATTAATGACTCATTATATTGGCAATCAAATGTCGCATCTGATAACTCAACTGCATTCTTAGATGCTTTACCAGTCGCTGTTGTAAGATTTAGTTCCACAATACTTCCCCTTATCCGCGCGTTTTAACTGCTGGATGCACGATAACATCGCCACCGGTTGCACCAGGCACGGAGCCTTTTACCAACAACAGGTTACGTTCTGCATCAACACGAACAACTACAATATTCTGCGTGGTGCATTTCACATTACCCATCTGGCCTGACATTTTTTTACCTTTGAATACACGACCAGGTGTTTGGTTTTGACCAATAGAACCCGGTGTACGATGCGACAAAGAGTTACCATGTGTTGCATCTTTCATCGCGAAATTATGGCGTTTAACAGTACCGGCAAAACCTTTACCAATACTGGTACCAGTTACATCGACTTTCTGCCCAGCTTCAAAAATATCTACCTTAATTTCAGAGCCAGCAGCGATCCCCTCGCCCTCACCTTCATCAAGACGAAATTCCCAAACACCACGTCCAGCTTCAACACCTGCTTTCGCAAAATGGCCAGCCTGTGGCTTGGTCACTCGTGAAGCACGTCGCTCACCAGTTGTGACCTGCAAGCCACGATATCCGTCAACCTCAGGTGTTTTTACCTGAGAAACCCTATTCGCTTCCACTTCAATAACGGTCACTGGGATTGAAACACCATCTTCAGTGAAGACGCGTGTCATGCCACATTTACGACCGACGATACCAATCGACATTGCTAAAACCTCTATACTGTACGTATTAGTTCAGTTTAATTTGAACATCCACACCAGCAGCTAGATCTAGCTGCATCAGTGCGTCAACCGTTTTATCTGTAGGATCAACGATATCCATCATGCGTTTGTGAGTTCTGATCTCGTATTGATCACGCGCATCTTTATTTACATGCGGTGAAATCAAAACGGTAAAACGCTCTTTCTTCGTTGGAAGCGGAATTGGTCCTTTTACGTGCGAACCCGTTCTTTTGGCCGTCTCAACAATTTCTCGTGCCGACTGATCTATGAGTCGGTGATCAAATGCTTTCAAGCGTATACGTATTCTTTGACTAGCCATTATTTGTACTCGCTGATCCTGATCATTCAATAATTTTAGAAACTACACCGGCACCAACAGTGCGTCCACCTTCGCGAATCGCGAAACGTAGACCTTCACTCATGGCGATCGGCGCAATCAAGGTGACAGTCATTGCTACGTTGTCACCAGGCATTACCATTTCAACACCTTCTGGGAGTTCACATGCACCCGTTACATCCGTGGTACGGAAGTAAAACTGTGGACGATACCCCTGAAAGAATGGCGTATGACGTCCACCCTCGTCTTTATTCAAAATGTAGATTTCTGCTTCAAACACAGTGTGAGGCTTGATCGAACCAGGCGCACAAAGTACCTGACCACGCTCAACATCTTCACGCTTGGTTCCACGCAACAGAACCCCCACATTATCGCCCGCTTCGCCCTGATCAAGCAGCTTGCGGAACATTTCTACACCGGTACAAGTGGTCTTGACAGTATCTTTGATACCGACAATCTCAATCTCTTCGCCGACTTTAACAACACCCTGCTCAATACGACCGGTTACAACAGTACCGCGCCCTGAAATAGAGAAAACGTCCTCTACTGGCATCAGGAAAGCACCATCTATCGCTCGTTCTGGCTGTGGGATGTAAGTATCCAGTGCATCGATAAGCTTGGCAATTGCCTGCGTACCGATTTCGCTGTCGTCGCCTTCCAACGCCTTCAGCGCGGAGCCGATTATAACAGGTGTATCGTCTCCTGGGAAATCATACTTATCGAGTAGCTCACGCACTTCCATTTCGACCAGTTCAAGCAGCTCTTCATCATCAACCATATCCGCTTTGTTCAGGAAGACGACAATATAAGGTACACCAACCTGGCGGGCTAGCAGGATATGCTCGCGCGTCTGAGGCATTGGGCCATCAGCAGCAGAACAGACCAGGATCGCGCCATCCATCTGCGCAGCACCCGTGATCATGTTTTTCACATAATCAGCATGTCCAGGGCAATCTACGTGCGCATAGTGACGATTGTCAGATTCATACTCAACGTGAGCGGTCGCAATCGTGATACCACGTGCACGTTCTTCAGGAGCACTATCAATTTGATCGTAACCTTTTGAGTCACCACCAAATTTCTTTGCCTGAGTCACTGTCAGAGCGGCGGTTAATGTGGTCTTACCATGATCAACGTGACCAATCGTACCAACATTGACATGCGGCTTATTACGTTCAAATTTTTCCTTGGACACTGCTTTATACCTCTTTCTATAAAGTCGTTAACGCTAAAATCTTACGGCGCCTATCTAACCACACCATTTACACTGCTAACCGGCTGACTCACTATACCTTGAAAACTCCATTGTATAGGTCGCGCGCCCCTGTGTAGCTGAACGTAAATCCGTAGCATAGCCAAACATGGCTGCCAGCGGTATTTCCGCCTTAATAATCTTGCCTGCTGGGGCATCATCCATCCCCTGCACCAAACCATGACGGCGATTTAGGTCGCCCATCACCTCACCCATATACTCTTCAGGTGTCACTACTTCCACCTGCATCACAGGCTCTAATAAAACTGGGTCAGCATTTAGCGCACCTTCTCTAAAAGCCATCGAACCTGCAATCCTAAAAGCAACCTCGTTCGAATCCACTTCGTGATACGAACCATCAAAAAGTGTCACCTTAACGTCTACCATTGGGTAGCCCGCCAAAACACCACTTTGCATCTGCTCATAAGCGCCTTTATCTACTGCAGAAATAAATTCCTGAGGAACGGCACCACCAACAATTGCATTTTCAAACTCATATCCCGCGCCAGTTTCTAACGGCTCAAGACGCAACCAGACATGTCCATATTGCCCTCGCCCACCGGACTGCCGTATAAACTTCGCTTCATGCTCAACAGTTTTTCGTATCGCTTCTCGATACGCCACTTGTGGTGCACCAACATTTGCCGAAACACTAAACTCACGCTTCAACCTATCAACTATGATCTCAAGGTGTAGCTCGCCCATCCCTGAGATAATTATCTGCCCCGTTTCCTCATCAGTATGTACGCGAAAAGATGGGTCTTCAGCAGCCAGCTTACCTAGCGCCACCCCCATCTTTTCCTGATCCGCTGTTGTTCTCGGTTCTACAGCTACCGAGATCACAGGCTCAGGGAACTCCATACGTTCAAGGGTCACCACATTGTTAACATCACACAACGTATCACCGGTTGTCACATCTTTCAGCCCAATGGCTGCGGCGATATCACCAGCCCTTACCTCTTTAACCTCTTCGCGGCTATTGGAATGCATTTGCACGATGCGCCCAATACGCTCTTTTTTACCTTTCACAGGATTGTAGACACTATCACCAGTGCGCATAATCCCGGAGTAAACTCTAAAAAAGGCCAATGTCCCAACAAACGAATCAGTGGCAATCTTAAATGCCAATGCCGCAAAGGGCTCATCATCCTTCGGAAGCCGCACTACTTCACTTTCAGCCTCATCATCCTGAACGCCTACTATTGCAGGAACTTCTGTCGGTGACGGTAGATACTCAACCACAGCATCCAACATCGCCTGCACACCTTTATTTTTAAAGGCCGAACCACACATTGCCAGTACGATTTCGTTTGCGATAGTACGGCTTCGCAGTCCCTGCTTTATCTCATCTACCGAAAGCTCTCCATGCTCAAGGTACTTATCCATTAACGTTTCATTTGCATCAGCAGCCGCTTCAACAAGTTGCTCACGCCAACTTTCACATTCTGCCTGCATTTCGGCAGGGATATCGCGCTCATCAAATGACATCCCCATGGATGCATCATCCCAGTAGATCGCCTTCATTTTAATGAGGTCTACGACCCCCTCAAACGACTCTTCAGCGCCAATCGGCAACTGAATTGGCACTGCCACCGCGCCTAAGCGTTCTTCTATCTGTTCAACAACTCGTAAAAAAGAGGCGCCTGCGCGATCCATCTTATTTACAAACGCAAGCCTGGGCACCGAATACTTGTCAGCTTGTCGCCACACAGTTTCAGACTGTGGTTCTACTCCGCCAACTGCACAAAAGACTGCGCATGCAGCATCTAACACGCGTAACGATCGCTCAACCTCGATCGTAAAATCAACGTGGCCAGGCGTATCAATAATATTAATACGGTGCTGAGGAAACTGCTTATCCATTCCCTCCCAAAAACAGGTTGTTGCCGCCGAGGTAATAGTAATACCCCGCTCCTGCTCTTGCGCCATCCAGTCCATGGTAGCTGTACCGTTGTGTACCTCACCAATTTTATGTGAGATACCGGTGTAATATAAAACTCGTTCAGTGGTTGTCGTCTTTCCCGCATCAATATGGGCCATAATGCCTATATTGCGATAGCGATCTATCGGCGTTTTTCTAGCCACAACTACTGCACCCTTAAGCTTTCAGGTGCTACCAACGGTAGTGTGAAAATGCCTTATTAGCTTCAGCCATACGATGTACGTCTTCACGCTTCTTCACCGCGCTTCCGCGACTTTCACATGCATCCATAATTTCACCGGCCAGACGTAGACCCATTGATTTTTCACCACGGGCACGTGCCGCATCAACTAACCAGCGCATTGCAAGTGTTACGCTACGATTAGCACGCACTTCAATCGGCACCTGATAGGTTGCGCCACCAACACGACGAGACTTCACCTCAACTAATGGACGGATATTCTCAAGCGCTTTATTAAAAGATTCAACAGGCTCTGCATGACCTTTTTCTGTAATCTGGTCAAGCGCACCGTATACGATCTTTTCCGCAACAGATTTTTTACCGCTATCCATCAGGATATTTACAAACTTAGCCAAGGTCACATTCCCGAACTTAGGATCAGGAAGGATTTCTCTTTTGGCGACAACTCTTCTTCTAGGCATTGCTTACAGTCTCGTATGAATTAGGTTTAAGATTTTGGACGCTTGGCGCCATACTTAGAACGACCTTGACGACGTCCGTCAACGCCAGAGGTATCCAGGCTACCGCGGACTGTATGATAACGCACACCTGGTAGATCTTTTACACGACCACCGCGAATCAAAACTACTGAATGCTCTTGCAGGTTATGGCCTTCACCACCGATATAGGTCGAAACCTCCATGCTGTTCGTCAGACGAACACGCGCTACTTTTCTCAGCGCTGAGTTTGGCTTTTTCGGTGTTGTTGTGTAAACGCGAGTACATACACCCCGTTTCTGCGGGCAGCCTTCAAGGGCCGGCACGGTGCTTTTTGCTTTTTTGCGACCGCGTGGTTTGCGTACCAATTGATTCGTTGTTGCCATGCCTTACCTGTCTCCAGCCAAAATACTTATAAGTGCTCAACTAGAGGCCTGAAAATTCATAAAAGGCCATCAATCAAACCAAACACTTAACATTAAAATAGTCTCAGCAGAGCTGAATTTATCTCTCTGCGAAGCCGCGAAATTTTATGGATATTACGCCCCGCTGTCAAGCGTGGATGCAATAAAACACAGATTAATTACACAAAAAACTGAGGGTCACTTATATTAAGTGACATTGAAGCCATCTGTCGCTCCAAACACCCCAAATCAAGAAATGGCGGGTATCCTGGAGATACCCACCATTTAGTCAGATTTTAATGCCCTGATAAGGGAAATAGGCCGATTTAAACCTATTGCATCAAAACCACGCTGCAGCAGTTACGATTCAGTCAATGCCTGACGTAACGCCTCTTCAACTTCACTACTGGTTGGCCCCTTATCAACAACAAGTTTCTGCTGCTTCTCTTCTTCCTTACGGCGACGTTCGTTGTGATAAGCCATACCTGTCCCGGCTGGAATCAAACGACCAACAATGACGTTCTCCTTCAAACCACGAAGCTCATCACGTTTGCCGCATACTGCCGCCTCTGTCAGAACACGTGTTGTCTCCTGGAAGGACGCAGCTGAAACAAACGACTCAGTTGCCAGTGACGCCTTAGTAATACCCAGCAGGATATTAATATAGGTCGCAGGTGTATTACCGGCTGTGCGTATCGCATCATTTTCAACCAGCAGTCGAGCACGTTCAACTTGCTCACCCTTAATAAAAGGTGCGTCACCTGGTTCAATGACCTCAACCTTACGCAGCATCTGACGCACAATCACTTCGATGTGCTTGTCATTGATCTTCACACCCTGCAGACGGTAAACGTCCTGTACTTCATTCACGATGTAGTTAGCCAGCGTCTCAATCCCCAGCAGACGCAGGATGTCGTGCGGTGCAGGTGAACCATCAGCAACCATCTCACCGCGTTCAACATGCTCACCTTCAAACACAGTGATGTGACGCCATTTCGGAATCAGGGTCTCATAACGCTCACCATCCTGACCAACGATCACCAGGCGCTGCTTACCTTTGGTCTCCTTACCAAAACCAATCGTTCCACTGATTTCAGCCAGGATCGCAGGATCTTTAGGCTTACGTGCTTCAAATAGATCAGCAACACGCGGCAGACCACCGGTAATGTCACGCGTTTTTGATGATTCCTGAGGAATACGTGCAATCACGTCGCCAACATTAACATCGCTATTATCAGCCATGTTAATAATCGCACCTGCGGGCAGGAAGTAGACCGCTGGAATATCGGTTCCAGCAAAGAAAATATCACCGCCGTCTGCATCAGTAATTTTCACCATCGGACGCAAATCTTTTGCACTAGAACCACGAGCCTTCGGATCAGTCACCACCATACTCGACAGACCGGTAACACTATCCGTCTCGCTCTGCACTGTCACACCGTCAATAAAGTCACTAAATTTCAGGCGACCTGCCACCTCAGTTACGATTGGATGTGTATGCGGATCCCAGTTTGCTAGCGTCTGACCACCATCCACAGCATCACCATCATTCACACTAATCAATGCGCCGTATGGAACCTTATAGCGCTCACGTTCACGCCCTGTTTCATCCATAATAATCAGCTCACCAGAACGCGTAACCGCAACGTTTGTGCCCGCGGTGTTCTGCACCAATTTAATGTTGTGCAGACGAACCTTACCTTTAGACTTAATCTGCACGCTGTTAACTGCTACCGCTCGAGATGCCGCACCACCAATATGGAACGTACGCATTGTCAGCTGAGTTCCCGGCTCACCAATCGATTGAGCCGCGATAACACCTGTCGCTTCACCAATATTAACTTTATGACCGCGGGCAAGATCACGACCGTAGCAGGAGGCACAGATACCATAACGATTATCACAGGTAATCGCAGAACGAACCTTAACCTGATCAACACCAAGCTCTTCGAGGCGGTCAACACCCGCCTCATCTAACAACGTACCGGCTTCCACGTAGACTTCAGAGCCATCAGAAGAGACAACATCACTCGCAGTAATACGCCCAAGAATACGTTCACGCAGCGGCTCAACAACATCACCACCTTCAATCAATGGTGTCATCAACAAGCCATTAGAGGTGCCACAGTCTTCTTCCGTAATCACCATATCCTGTGCAACATCCACTAGACGTCGTGTCAGGTAACCCGAGTTAGCCGTTTTTAGTGCCGTATCAGCAAGACCTTTACGTGCACCATGTGTCGAAATAAAGTACTGAAGTACATTCAAACCTTCGCGAAAGTTAGCTGTAATCGGTGTTTCAATAATCGAACCATCCGGTTTCGCCATCAGACCACGCATACCTGCCAGCTGCCGAATCTGTGCGGCACTACCACGAGCACCGGAATCCGCCATGATGTAGATCGAGTTAAACGATGCCTGTTTAACCTTTTCACCCTTGGCATTAGTCACTGTTTCAACGCCAAGTTTATCCATCATCGCTTTCGCAACCTGGTCATTTGTGTGAGACCAGATATCAACGACTTTATTGTAGCGCTCACCGTTCGTTACCAAACCAGAAGCGTACTGGCTTTGGATATCTTTCACTTCATTTTCAGCTGCGGCAATAATGGATTCTTTTTCTTCTGGAATCACCATGTCGTTCACACCAACAGAAACACCCGATAACATCGCATGTTTGAAACCGGTATACATTAACTGATCAGCAAAAATCACGGTCTCTTTCAGACCGACACTGCGATAACAGATGTTAATCAAACCTGAGATCGCTTTTTTATTCATGTCCTGATTCACCAACTCAAACGCCATGCCATCTGGAAGGATCTCAGATAATAACGCGCGACCTGCGGTGGTTTCGTAACGAATAAAGGTCTCTTTCTTTTCGCCACTTTCATCAGTCAGTAGTTCACGAATACGTACTGAAACTTTAGCGCTTAGTTCAACCAGTTTGTTCTCGAACGCGCGATGCACTTCAAGAATATCTGAAAAGATCATCCCTTCGCCGCGAGCATTAATTTTCTCACGGGTCATGCAGTACAGCCCCAGTACAACGTCCTGCGAAGGTACGATGATTGGTTCACCATTCGCTGGTGATAGAATGTTATTGGTCGACATCATCAACGAACGCGCTTCGAGCTGTGCTTCGATAGACAATGGAACGTGAACCGCCATTTGATCGCCATCGAAATCGGCGTTAAATGCGGTACAAACCAATGGATGAAGCTGAATCGCTTTACCTTCAATCAACACAGGCTCAAACGCCTGAATACCAAGACGATGAAGTGTTGGCGCACGGTTTAACATCACTGGATGTTCACGAATAACCTCTTCAAGAATATCCCAGATTTCTGGTCCTTCGCGTTCAACCAGTTTCTTTGCCGCTTTAATCGTTGTCGCTAGCCCGCGACGCTCAACCTTGCCAAAGATAAAAGGTTTGAATAGCTCGAGTGCCATTTTCTTAGGCAGACCACACTGATGCAGTTTTAGCGTTGGCCCAACGACGATCACAGAACGACCTGAATAATCGACACGTTTACCTAATAGATTTTGACGGAAACGACCCTGCTTGCCTTTAATCATATCGGCAAGCGATTTCAGTGGGCGCTTACTGGTACCAGTGATCGCTTTACCACGACGACCATTATCAAGCAGCGCATCAACCGATTCCTGCAGCATACGTTTTTCGTTACGCACAATAATGTCTGGCGCGCTAAGATCCAGTAGACGCTTCAGACGGTTATTACGGTTAATCACTCGACGATAAAGATCATTCAAATCAGAGGTCGCAAAACGGCCACCATCAAGTGGTACCAGTGGACGTAGTTCAGGTGGTAGTACAGGCAGTACTGTCATGACCATCCACTCTGGTTTATTACCAGACCCCATCAGCGCTTCCATTAATTTCAGACGCTTACTCAACTTTTTAATCTTAGTTTCAGAGCCGGCCTCTGCAATCTCTTCACGCAGCGTCGCAACTTCAGCGGGCACATCGATAGACTTTAATAGTTCGTAAACAGCTTCTGCGCCCATACGCGCATCAAACTCATCGCCGTGCTCTTCAATCGCGTCAAGGTATGTTTCATCAGTTAATAGCTGGCCACGTTCCAGCTCTGTCATGCCTGGGTCAATCACAACAAATGCTTCGAAATACAACACACGCTCAATATCACGTAAGGTCATATCAAGTAGCAGTCCCATACGAGACGGTAACGATTTCAGAAACCAGATATGCGCCACTGGGCTCGCAAGATCAATGTGCCCCATACGCTCACGACGTACTTTGGTCACGGTCACTTCAACGCCACATTTTTCACAAATCACGCCGCGATGCTTAAGGCGCTTATATTTTCCACACAGACATTCAAAGTCTTTTACCGGGCCAAAAATCTTGGCACAAAACAGACCATCACGCTCCGGCTTGAAGGTTCTATAGTTAATTGTCTCTGGTTTTTTGACTTCGCCAAAAGACCAGGAACGTATTTTTTCCGGGGACGCTAGTCCGATACGAATCGCATCAAACTCTTCGACCTGCCCTTGCTGCTTCAACAAGTTAAGTAAGTCTTTCACTGCGCTGTCTCCTGCTCAAATTTATTCATATTTACTGCTGAAAATTTCTGATTCAAAACTAGGTCCACCATCAATCTAGTTCAATATCCAGACAAAGCGCTCTGATCTCTTTCGTCAATACATTGAAAGATTCAGGCATGCCAGCGTCAATCGTGTGGTCGCCATCAACGATGCTCTTATACATCTTGGTACGACCTGCGACATCATCAGATTTCACCGTCAACATTTCCTGTAATGTGTAAGCGGCACCATAAGCCTCAAGGGCCCATACTTCCATCTCACCAAAACGCTGACCACCAAACTGAGCTTTACCGCCCAGAGGCTGCTGTGTCACCAAACTATAAGGCCCGGTTGAACGCGCATGCATCTTGTCATCAACCAGATGGTTAAGTTTGAGCATGTACATGTAACCTACGGTCACAGGACGATCAAATGCATCGCCCGTACGTCCATCATAAAGTGTCGTCTGGCCAGAAGCAGGTAGACCCGCTAATTCCAGCATACTTTTAATTTCAGACTCTGCGGCGCCATCAAATACTGGTGTTGCCATCGGCACACCTTTACGCATGTTATGCGCTAGTTTGAGGATCTCGTCATCTGACAACGAATCAAGGTTTTCTTTTTTACCACTACGATTGTAGATCTTATCCATGTAATCGCGGACTTTAGCGACTTCACGTTTTTCATCTAACATTTCGGCAATACGTTTACCAACTCCCTTCGCCGCCCAGCCAAGATGCGTTTCAAGAATCTGTCCCACGTTCATTCGTGACGGTACGCCTAATGGATTCAGCAATACGTCAATAGGTGTGCCATCTTCGGTGTAAGGCATATCTTCAGCAGGAACGATCATTGAGATCACACCCTTATTACCATGACGACCCGCCATTTTATCACCCGGCTGAGTGCGACGTTTAACCGCTAGATAGACCTTAACCATTTTCAGTACACCTGGAGCCAGATCATCACCCGCTGTCAATTTAGCGCGCTTCTCTTCGAACTTGGCTTCAAATTCTTTTTTCAACAGCTTGAACTGGTCGTGCAGTGCTTCAAGCTGCTTGTTTGCATCTTCATCCTGCAAACGAACAGAAAACCACTCACCTTGTTCAAGACCAGTCAGATAACTCTTGTTAACCTTAGCACCAGCTGCCAACCCTTGCGGGCCGCCATCTGAAACTTTACCAACCAGAATTTTTTCAACACGAGATAGAATATCGCTTTCAATGATACGACGTTCATCATGAAGATCTTTTCTAACTTTATTCAGTTCAGCTTTTTCAATCTCAAGTGCGCGTGAATCCTTTTCAACACCATCACGGGTAAATACGCGAACATCGATCACAGTACCATTCATGCCAGAAGGCACGCGTGAAGAGGTATCTTTTACGTCAGATGCCTTCTCACCAAAGATCGCACGCAGTAGTTTTTCTTCCGGTGTCAGCTGGGTCTCACCTTTAGGTGTGACCTTACCGACAAGGATGTCGCCAGGACCAACCTCAGCACCAATATGCACAATGCCAGACTCATCCAGACGAGAAAGCGCACCTTCGCCCACATTCGGAATATCACAGGTAATCTCTTCAGAACCCAGTTTGGTATCACGCGCCACACAGGTCTGCTCTTCGATATGAATCGAGGTGTAGCGATCTTCCTCAACCACACGCTCAGAGATAAGGATCGAATCCTCAAAGTTGTAACCGTTCCACGGCATAAATGCCACCAGCATGTTTTGACCTAGCGCAAGCTCTCCGGTTTCTGTCGACGAACCATCGGCTAATACATCACCACGTGCAATCACGTCACCAGGGCTTACCAGTGGTTTTTGATTAATACAGGTATTCTGATTTGAACGGGTATATTTGATCAAGTTATAGATATCAACACCCGGCTCGCCACTCGCTGTTTCGCTGTCGTTCACACGCACAACGATACGTCCGGCATCAACCAGATCGACGATGCCACCACGTGTCGCAACAACCGCCACACCAGAGTCAACCGCAACCGCACGTTCCATGCCGGTACCCACTAATGGCTTATCAGCACGCAGCGCAGGCACAGCCTGGCGTTGCATGTTCGATCCCATCAATGCACGGTTAGCATCATCGTGCTCAAGGAATGGAATCAGCGACGCAGCAACAGATACGATCTGTTTTGGCGAGACATCCATGTAGTCAATGCGATCAGGACTAGACAATGACGTTTCATTTTCGTGACGGCAGGAAATCAGGCCATCAGTTAACACCCCGTTTTCATCAAGCGTCGTATTTGCCTGCGCAATAACAAAGCGCCCCTCTTCAATCGCAGAGAGGTAATCAATATCATCAGTCACCTTGCCATCTTCAACTTTACGATAAGGTGTCTCAAGAAAACCGTATTCATTGGTGCGCGCGTAAACCGCGAGCGAGTTAATCAAACCAATGTTTGGCCCTTCAGGTGTTTCAATCGGACAGACGCGACCATAGTGAGTCGGATGCACGTCTCGTACTTCAAAACCGGCACGCTCACGTGTCAAACCACCCGGTCCTAATGCAGAAACACGACGCTTATGGGTGACTTCTGATAATGGATTATTTTGATCCATAAACTGAGACAACTGACTAGAACCAAAGAACTCTTTGATTACTGCAGTCACAGGTTTAGCATTAATCATCTCCTGCGGCATCAAACCTTCAGATTCTGCCAGCGCAAGGCGTTCACGTACTGCACGTTCAACACGCACCAGACCAACGCGGAACTGATTCTCAACCATCTCACCAACACAACGAATACGACGGTTACCAAGGTGATCGATATCATCGACGGTACCGCGGCCATTTTTAATGTCAATCAGGACCTTCAATGCATCGATGATGTCATCATTAGACAGCACACCTTCACCCACAATTTCAGAGCGTCCAACGCGACGGTTAAACTTCATACGCCCGACAGCAGAAAGGTCATAGCGATCTGAATTAAAGAACAAATTCTGGAATAACGCTTCAGCAGACTCTTTTGTTGGTGGCTCACCTGGGCGCATCATGCGATAGATTTCAACCTGCGCCTCTAGTTGGGTGCGGGTGTGATCCAGGCGCAATGTGTCAGAGATGAAAGGCCCCTGACCAAGATCATTGGTATAAAGTGTCGTCAGCTCATCAAGCCCCAGAGATACCAATTTCTCCAACAATTCTTCAGTGATCTCGCTGTTTGCATCTGCAACAACTTCACCAGTCTCCTTGTCAAAGATATCTTTCGAGATAGTCTTACCAATCAGGTACTCATCTGGCACAACAATGCTCTTAATGCCAGCCTTTTCCATCTCACGGATATGGCGTGCAGTAATGCGTCGTCCCGTTTCCACAATCACTTTATTCTTCGCTTTTACGTCAAAAGAAAGTGTTTCACCACGCAGGCGCTCGGCGACCAACTCAAGCCTGATACCTTCTTCTGTAAATTCAAAACGATCCGTCTCAAAAAACATATCAAGAATCTGTTCATTGGTGTAACCCAGGCAATGCAACAGTACAGTGACAGGTAGTTTTCTACGACGATCGATACGAACAAAAATACAATCCATCGGATCGTATTCATAATCCAGCCACGAACCACGGTATGGAATCACTCGCGCAGAAAACAAAAGTTTTCCTGAGGAATGGGTCTTTCCTTTGTCATGATCAAAGAACACACCGGGTGAGCGGTGCAACTGAGAGACTACAACACGCTCAGTACCATTAATAACGAACGTGCCGTTATTAGTCATCAATGGGATTTCACCCATATAAACTTCCTGCTCTTTGATATCTTTTACCACCTTGCGGCTGGCGGGTGCGTCCTTATCATAAATAACCAGGCGAACCTTAACGCGCAGAGGAGCTGAGTATGTTACACCTCTCAGCTGACACTCTTTGACATCAAATACTGGTGTACCTAGGTCATAACTCACATATTCCAATGCGGCGTTGCCGGAATAGCTCGCGATTGGGAACACTGATTTGAATGCAGCTTGAAGTCCTTGATCAACCCGATCATCTGGGCCCGCAGCGCCAGACTGTAGAAAGGACTGATAGGATTCTATCTGGGTCGCCAGTAGATAAGGGACTTCCAGAATACTAGGACTCTTTCCAAAGTCCTTACGAATACATTTCTTCTCAGTAAATGAGTATGCCATTTGGGATCCTCAACTTTTAGTTGAAATCTGAACCTGTAATGATGAGATCACAGGTCACTTGGTACAAAATCTGCCGTCATAGACGACAAAAAACAAATAAGCAGAAGCGGGCCCGCAACCCATGGCTGCAAGCCCACTTCATTTTTCGGTCTACCTAAAGGCAAACCAGGCGTCGCGTCAGATTTATTTAATCTCGACTGCAGCGCCCGCTTCCTCAAGCTGCTTTTTAACGTCTTCAGCTTCGTCTTTGCTTGCGCCTTCCTTAATTGGAGAAGGTACGCCTTCTACAAGAGTCTTCGCTTCTTTCAGACCAAGGCCTGTGATTCCACGTACTGCTTTAATAACAGAAACTTTGTTAGCGCCAAAGCTTGTCATTACAACATCGAACTCTGTCTGCTCTGCTGCTGCTGCGCCAGCGTCACCGCCAGCTACTGGTGCTGCTGCAACTGCTGCTGCTGCTGAAACGCCAAATTTTTCTTCCATTGCAGAGATAAGGTCAACAACCTCAACTACTGTCATGTTAGAAATCGCATCTAAAATCTCTTCTGATGAAACTGCCATGAAAATCTACTCCTAAAAATTAAATATTAAACTAAATATGGTTGCGTTACGCTGCGTCTTTCTGGTCTCGAACTGCCGCCAAGGTGCGCGCCAACTTGTTGTTTGGCTCTGCAAGAGTACGAACAAATTTCTCAATCGGTGCTTTCATTACCGACATGAGCATTGAAATCGCCTCATCCTTAGTTGGCATTGTCGCAAGCTTCTTCAAATCCGACGGATCAAGTAACTTGCCACGAAGTGCAACAGCTTTAACTACTAGCTTGTTGTTCTCCTTAGCGAAGTCATTGATGACACGTGCGGCTGCAGATGGCTCTTCGTTCGAAAATGCCAAAACCAGTGGACCAACTAACGAATCAGAAATGCATTCGAACTCGGTATTTTCTACCGCGCGCTTCGCCAATGTGTTCTTAATAACACGTAGGGAAACACCAGATTCGCGTGCCTTGACTCGCAATGCTGTCATGTCATCTACTGATATACCACGGTATTCCGCGGCAATAGCAGAGTGAGCATTCGTAGCAGTGATGGCCACTTCAGCAACGATCGCTTGTTTTTCAGCAAAAGTTAACAATCGTCTACCTCCTGAGTTATAAGCACTGAATAAACAATGCTTAATGGATCACATAGGATGCTTATTCAAACACCCTACCTTTATTACGGTGACCGTTGTCAGGGAAAATCCTGTACGGAACCACCGCCTGCGCTGGCAAAAAATATAAATATTTCTAATTAAGAGGCTTGCATTACTCCGCTCACCCCACCAACGGTCTTCGACGTCTGCTGAGCTTCCGCTCAGCAGGGCCCAAAATCTTTACCGCGCCAACGCGCAGAAATCTCTATAGACTGACAGCAACAGTCGATTGATCCAGCAGTATGCCTGGGCCCATCGTGCTTGATACAGAGATTTTCTTTAAATATACGCCCTTCGCAGTGCTCGGCTTTGCCTTAACGAGATCAGCCAGCAGCGCCTGAAGGTTGCCTTTCAGTGCATCAGCTTCAAAACCTACCTTGCCAATGGTGCAGTGAATAATACCTGCTTTATCAGTACGATAACGCACCTGGCCGGCCTTTGCGTTTTTAACCGCAGTTGCAACATCAGGGGTCACAGTACCAACTTTAGGATTAGGCATCAGCCCACGAGGACCAAGCACCTGACCTAGCTGGCCAACCACGCGCATTGCATCCGGGCTTGCAATCACAACATCAAAGTCCATGTTGCCTTCTTTAATTGAAGCAGCAAGATCATCAAAACCAACGATGTCAGCGCCAGCAGCCTGTGCTGCTTCTGCATTTGCACCTTGTGCAAATACGGCAACACGAACCGTTTTACCGGTGCCGTTTGGCAATACAGTTGCGCTACGAACAACCTGATCAGATTTACGTGCATCAACACCAAGGTTAATGCTCACATCAACAGATTCGTTAAATTTAACGGTAGAGAGCTCTTTTAAGATCGCAACGGCATCGTCAAAACCATAAGCTTTACCAGCTTCTACTTTTTCGCGGATCGCGCGATTGCGTTTTGTTAGTTTGGCCATTTTACACACCCTCCGTATCAAGACCCATGCTACGAGCAGTGCCCGCAAGCGTGCGTACCGCAGCATCCATGTCTGCCGCAGTCAGATCTGCCATTTTAGTCGTAGCGATCTCTTCTAGCTGTGCGCGAGAAACCTTACCGACTTTTACGGTGTTTGGCGTACCACTACCACTCTTAATACCTGCCGCCTTCTTTAAAAGGATAGCCGCTGGCGGTGTTTTAGTGATGAATGTAAAACTGCGATCAGAATAGACCGAGATCACAACTGGAACAGGCAAACCCGCTTCCATGCCCTGAGTCTTAGCATTGAACGCCTTACAGAACTCCATGATATTGACGCCGTGCTGACCCAGCGCTGGTCCTACTGGAGGACTAGGATTCGCTTTGCCCGCAGGGACTTGCAGCTTGATATAAGCCTCAACCTTCTTTGCCATCTTTCTTTACTCCCGGGTGCAAACGCCTCGCGGCTCCCCATTGGTTTACGATAAAAATCAGCCTGATAAGACAGACTGGTAAAAACTAACTTTTTTCAACCTCACCAAACTCGAGGTCAACAGGGGTAGATCGTCCAAAAATCAATACAGCAACGCGAACGCGGCTCTTTTCGTAATTGACCTCTTCCACCACACCATTAAAATCTGCAAATGGGCCATCAGTAACACGTACCACTTCACCTGGCTCAAACAGTACTTTCGGACGTGGTTTTTCAACGCCTTCCTGAATACGGTCGATGATACGCTGTGCTTCTTTATCTGAAATCGGCGCAGGACGGTCACTTGTACCACCAATAAAGCCCATCACTTTTGGCACATCTTTCACTAAATGCCAGGTCACGTCATCCAGCTCCATTTGAACCAGCACATAACCAGGGAAAAATTTACGGTCACTCTTACGCTTCTGACCACCGCGCATTTCGATCACCTCTTCCGTTGGAACAAGGATCTCGCCAAACTTATCTTCCATTTCGCCGAAGACAATACGATCTTTCAATGAACGTACAGCCTGCTGCTCAAAGCCAGAATATACATGTACAACGTACCAACGCATTGCCACGTGCTAGCCTCCCGCGCCTGTTAGATAACTAACAGCCCACGATAAAAATGAATCAAACAACCACAGCAAAATGGCACAAAGGATAGCCATCGCAAGGACCATTAATGTCGTCTGCACAGTTTCTTTACGCGTCGGCCAGACAACTTTACGTGCCTCGGTTCGCGCGTCGCCGAAAAAGCCCCAGGCTTGCTGACCGACAGCTGTCTGCAACATAATTGCAGTTGCAATGCCTAGCGCCGCTAACATACCGATTACCCGATATAGCATTGATTCTTCACCAAAGTGATAAAAACCAAATACTGCGCCCGCCAGCACCAGTACAGCTAATAGAAACTTTAACTTATCCACTGTGTTTTGCCTAAGCCCCTTAAATGTCTAAATAAATAGACCCGCCTACTTATATTAAAGTGGCAGGCCAGGAGGGAATCGAACCCCCAACCTACGGTTTTGGAGACCGCCGCTCTGCCAATTGAGCTACTGGCCTATTTTAACTATTTGAACGTGTAAAACCTGCAAGTAAAACAAAGCATAGGCATCTTACGACACCTATGCTTCCGAATAAACCACAATCTTTTACTCGTCTGCTTTTTTCTTTATTGATTACTCAATAACTTTAGCAACAACACCCGCTCCAACAGTACGGCCACCTTCGCGAATCGCGAAACGTAGACCTTCACTCATGGCGATCGGTGCAATCAAGGTGACAGTCATTGCTACGTTGTCACCAGGCATTACCATTTCAACACCCTCAGGAAGCTCACATGCACCCGTTACATCCGTGGTACGGAAGTAAAACTGTGGGCGATATCCCTGAAAGAATGGCGTATGACGTCCGCCTTCATCTTTATTCAAGATGTAGATTTCTGCTTCAAACTTGGTGTGAGGCTTAATTGAACCTGGCGCGCAAAGAACCTGGCCACGCTCAACATCTTCACGCTTGGTTCCGCGCAGCAGAACACCCACGTTATCGCCCGCTTCGCCCTGATCAAGCAGCTTGCGGAACATTTCAACACCGGTACAGGTGGTCTTCACAGTGTCTTTGATGCCGACAATCTCAATCTCTTCACCGACTTTAACAACACCCTGCTCAATACGACCGGTTACAACAGTACCACGACCTGAAATAGAGAACACGTCCTCTACTGGCATCAGGAAAGCACCATCAATTGCGCGCTCTGGCTGAGGAATATAGGTATCCAGTGCATCGATCAACTTGTCAATTGCCTGCGTACCAATTTCGCTGTCGTCGCCTTCCAGCGCTTTTAGTGCAGAGCCGATGATTACCGGGGTATCGTCACCAGGAAAATCATACTTATCGAGCAGCTCACGCACTTCCATTTCGACCAGCTCAAGCAGTTCTTCATCATCAACCATGTCCGCTTTGTTCAGGAAGACGACAATATAAGGTACACCAACCTGACGTGCTAGCAGGATATGCTCACGCGTCTGAGGCATTGGGCCATCAGCAGCAGAACAGACCAGAATCGCGCCATCCATCTGCGCGGCACCCGTGATCATGTTTTTCACATAATCAGCATGTCCAGGGCAATCTACGTGTGCATAGTGACGAGTGTCAGATTCATACTCAACGTGAGCAGTCGCGATCGTGATACCACGTGCACGCTCTTCAGGGGCGCTATCAATCTGGTCGTAACCTTTAGAGTCACCACCATATTTCTTCGCCTGCGTCACTGTCAGCGCTGCTGTCAGTGTTGTTTTACCATGATCAACGTGACCAATCGTGCCCACATTGACATGAGGCTTATTACGTTCAAACTTTTCCTTAGACATCGCGATTGTCTCCCAATAACTAAATTACTAGCACACGCCAAAAAAATAAAAAAACACCATACTTCAATAATATGGAGCCCATAACCGGAGTCGAACCGGTGACCTCTCCCTTACCAAGGGAGTGCTCTACCACCTGAGCTATATGGGCGCTTACCTACCCGCCCATCACAGGCAAAACTACTCAACTAAACTGCCATCCACCTTACAAATGGAGCGGGTGATGGGAATCGAACCCACGTGTTCAGCTTGGAAGGCTGACGTTCTACCATTGAACTACACCCGCTTATGTCAACCTAGCACTTACACCTTAATTATTTTGGTGGAGGGGGGAGGATTCGAACCTCCGAAGGATGAACCGTCAGATTTACAGTCTGATCCCTTTGGCCACTCGGGAACCCCTCCAAAAATGCAAGCGGCTTATTCTGCTCATGAAGCTCCCTATTGTCAACAAATTAGTTCATCAAAGTGATGAAACTTGTGATTTTTTCTTTAAAACTAGTTTTTATTTTTCACACAAGCAGCACTAAATATTACTGCCATACCAACTACCCTCCGCTAATACATACAACATGATTCGGTGTTATTATTTCAATAACAATCAAATCAAAACCGAGGGACAGTAAATGGCGCAACAAGGCATATTGGTCACAGGCGGTGCGGGTTACATTGGTAGCCACGTCGTTCGCCAGTTAGGCGAAGCAGGACATCGGCTGGTTATTCTCGACAACCTCTCTACCGGATTCAAAGAGTCAGTTCTCCACGGTGAACTCATTATTGGCAATACCGGAGATCAGGCGCTCGTCAGTCAGATTCTAAAAGAGCACGATATCGGCGCGGTACTGCACTTTGCCGCCAACATCGTCGTTCCTGAATCAGTCAGCGATCCAATGAAATACTATGGCAACAACACCTGCAACACGCGCAACTTACTGGAATGCTGTCAAAAAGCAGGAGTTTCTCATTTTATTTTCTCATCAACTGCGGCTGTTTACGGCATCCCAGATGAACTACCAGCCTCCGAAGAGACGCCATTAGTTCCAATCAACCCATACGGCACCTCAAAACTAATGAGTGAGTGGATGCTGCGTGACCTGGCCGCCGCCTGCGATCTACGCTACGTCGTGCTGCGCTACTTCAATGTCGCAGGGGCCAATATCGAAGGCCAGATCGGCCAGTCAACCCCTGAGGCGACTCACCTGATCAAAGTCGCCTGTGAAGTGGCGACCGGCGCGCGCGAGCAGGTAGCGATCTTCGGCACTGACTACCCGACCGAAGATGGCACTGGTGTACGTGATTACATCCACGTCGACGACCTCGCCAGCGCCCATCTCAAGGCGCTTGACTATCTACGCGCCGGTGGCGAATCGACCACCCTCAACTGCGGCTACGGCAGCGGCTTTAGCGTTCGCCAGGTACTTGATGCCGTTGAAAAGTGTCACGGCAGTCCAATTAAGGTCGTCGAAGAGCCACGTCGCGCAGGTGACCCACCCGCACTGATCGCCGCCGCCAGCAAAATTCGCGAAACCCTCGGCTGGCAGCCAAAACACAATGACCTTGAACTGATCACGCAGACCGCGCTCGATTGGGAAAAGAAGGTTCAGGCGAAGAAAAAAGGCAGCTAAAGTAAAGTCGCTCACTCGTAAAACTTTTCCGGGTGAGCGATAAGACCCTCAGTAACTGACTGTTACCAAAGAAAAATAAGGTGAGAGCTGGCCGATAAGCCGGGTTCTGTCGTGGACAATCATTCATCTGGGATGTGCGTCGCCACACACCTCATGCAACCTACCCGGGAACAACGCGGGCCGCGCCATATGTTCCCCTATTTGGTCTTGCTCCGAGTGGGGTTTACCATGCCGTTGCTGTTACCAGCCACGCGGTGCGCTCTTACCGCACCATTTCACCCTTACCTACTAATAAAAGCAGGCGGTATCTTTCTGTTGCACTGGCCGTCGGTTCTCACCGCCCAGGCGTTACCTGGCACTCTGCCCTATGGAGCCCGGACTTTCCTCCACCCGATCACCGAAATGATCGAACAGCGATTGCCTGGCCAACTCTCGCTGCGCAAGATACAGGGGAACCGTGCAAAGCGCAAAGAAGAAATCAGGTAAAACTCAATAAATAACGACGCTAACGTGCCAGATCCAGCGCAAATTGATAAAGCAGATTCTTTTTCACCCCGGTGATCTTCGCCGCCAAAGCCGCCGCCTGTTTGAGTGACACCTCCTCCAGCAGCAGTCGCAGCACCCGCTCGGCCTGCGCGTCGACCAACTGCTCCACAGCTGCTGCGCCGCCCACCATCACCACAAACTCCCCTTTGCGCTGGTTCGCATCTGCCGCCAGCCACTTCACCAGCTCAGCCAGGGTATCACCGTGGATGGTTTCAAAGGTCTTGGTCAATTCACGCGCAATCACCGCCGAACGTTCACCGCCAAACACTGTGGCCATCGCACTAATCGACTCTTCGATACGGTGCGGCGCCTCATAAAAGACCAAGGTACGCGGATCATCACACAGCGCTTCAAGTTTTGCGCTGCGCGCACCCGCCTTCGCCGGCAGGAAGCCTTCAAAGGTAAAACGGTCACTCGGCAGCCCTGAGGCCGACAGCGCCGCCAACAGCGCACTAGCGCCCGGCACAGGCACCACCTGGCACCCGGCCGCACGCGCCTGCGCCACCAGGTGATAACCGGGATCACTGATCAGCGGCGTCCCTGCGTCACTCACCAACGCCACCGCCTCACCTGCTTGCAGACGCGCCACAATCGATTCACTCACTGTGCGTTCATTATGATCATGCAATGCTATCGTCGGTGTTTTGACGCCAAAATGGTGCAGCAACTTACCGCTGTGACGTGTATCCTCCGCCGCAATCACCGCCACATCACTCAACACCTCAAGCGCACGCGCACTGATATCACCCAAATTGCCGATCGGTGTCGCCACCACGTACAATGCGCCACTAATAATTGACACTGACAACCCCCAACGACTTAGTTATAGTAATAACCAGCAACAGTAAGCGACTTTTATGTCGATAATTGACTGCCAATCACATGTGACTCTGACCGCAGATTTTTAACGTCGAGTAACCATTGGCGCTCATTTTAACAGAGCCCGCACCTCATCGGGCACAGGAATCAAGTCTCAAACAATGGCCACCCGCTCTCACTGTTTTCGAACCCTTGCTGCATCCATCGTTTTCGTTTCCGCCATCGTTGGTTGTTCGACAACGCCAGATGATAGTCGCCAACATGATACCTCAGCGCTGATGAAATTCGCTGAAAATGCCGCACAGGAAGGCTATTACGAAGCCGCGGGCAACGCCTATAAACAACTCGCCCTGATTGCCCCTGCCGAGACACGCCCCGACTTTCAGATGAAAGCGGCCAGCATGCTACTCAAAGGCAATTATATTGCCCAGGCGAAACGCGCATTACAGGACATCAGCCGCGATGGCCTTAGCCCAACGCAACAACTGGATATCAACCTGCTTGCCGCACGCATCGCGCTGGCCGAGTCAAACCCGGCTGCGGCGCTTGAGGCGCTTCAGCAAGCGCCGTCACCGCTCACCAGCAACGAACAGCGCGCCCTCTACCACATGCTGCGCGCACAGGCCTATAGCCGTGCCGGCAATCTGATCGAAGCGGTGCGCGAATACATCCAGCGGGAGCCCTACCTCGTCGCGCCAATCGACGCGCCGCCCATTCCCGTCAGCGAGATTGAAGACAACCAACTGCTCATCTGGCAGTCATTGATGCTGCTGTCTGAGGAAATGCTGCAACAACTACGCATCGATCCGCCACCCGACTCACTCAGTGGCTGGCTAGAACTCGCCCTGCTTGCCAAAAGCACCCAGCACGAAGTGCCGATCAGCGGCGCGGCACTGAACAACACGCTGACCACCTGGCACCAGAATTATCCGAACATTAAGGTCTCAGAAAATATCCTCGCCTCGATCAATGCCTGGCGAAGTGGCGCACTGACTCATCCCGAGAAAATCGCACTACTACTACCGATGAGCGGCAACTTTGCCGGTCCCGCCGAAATTATTCGTGATGGTTTTTTTGCCGCCCATTTCAACAAAAAAACCAACCAGCCTCCCCCCTCCATCCGTCTTTACGACACCACCGCCAACGGACGCAGCGCCGTTGAACAGTACCAGCAGGCGATCGATGATGGTGCCGACTTTATTGTCGGGCCACTCAACAAAGTCAACGTCGAGAGCCTGATCAATAACAGGATCAATGAAGGTGATGCCGCCGTCCCCACCCTCACGCTTAACTACAGCGGTAACCCTGAAGCATTCACTAAAAACCTCTATCAGTTTGGCCTCGCACCCGAAGATGAGGCGCGCCAGCTGGCGGAGCGTGCCTGGCTCGACGGCTACAATCAGGCACTCGCGATTGTGCCGGAAGGTGAATGGGGGGCGCGTATCCTGCGCGCCTTTAACGATAGCTGGGAGGCGCTTAACGGCACCATGGCAGAACAGCAGACCTACGCCTCGAGTAAAAATGATTTTTCAGAACCACTGCGTAATCTGCTTAATATTGACGAAAGCCAACGCCGTAAAAAGGATCTGCAGCAGCTGCTCGGTACCCAGCTAAAGTTTGAACCGCGTCGCCGCCAGGATGCCGATTTTATCTTGATGGTCGCCTTTCCACGCCAGGCGAGGTTGATCAAACCACAACTCAAGTTTCATTACGCAGGTGATTTACCCGTCTACGCCACCTCACACCTCTATTCTGGCCACCTCGACAAAGAAGCAAACCGAGACCTGGACCAAATCACCTTCTGTGACATTCCATGGGTGCTTAGCCGCAACCGCGAAGAAAACGAGCTAAACCAGCGCATCCAGCAACTTTGGCCAGAAAAGAATAACCAATACACCCGCTTTTATGCGATGGGGATCGACGCCTACAACCTGATTCCACAGGTCGGACACATGGCGACATTCCGCTATGAGCGCTACCGCGGCGAAACAGGTACGCTGAGTCTGGACGAATCTAATCGAATTTACCGGCAGTTACCGTGGGCACGCTTCAAACGAGGCATTGCACGGCCACTCTAACGCGAATCAAATCCGAATCAAATCAAGGCCACGCCACGGACGGCATCATGGGCAAAACACAAACCAGCGGCGACGCGGCCGAGACAATCGCGCTTAACTACCTGCAGCAACAGGGGCTCACACTCATCACGCGCAACTACCGCTGCCGACGCGGTGAAATCGACCTGATCATGCAGCACCGCGACAGCATCGTCTTCATCGAAGTACGCTATCGTCGTAGCCAGCATTTTGGCGGCGCACACGCCAGCGTCGATCGGCGTAAACAAGACAAGCTAATCGTGAGTGCGTTACACTATTTGCAGGAAAACCGACAAGCGGCCAGACAACCAGCCCGTTTTGATGTGATTGCCATCCATGCTGAGACGCAGGCGACCACACCATCGGACAATATTCAATGGATACAGGACGCTTTTCAGGCCCAACATTAGTCAGCAGACGATAATTTAAGAGACAGCACCGCCCTTATGGATCACGCCACACGTATTAAACGCATCTTTAATGACAGCGTTGAAACCAAACTACAGTCAGCAGAAGTACTCTCACAACCGATCGTAACCGCGGCGGATGTTTTAACCGCCTGCCTGCTTAACGAAGGAAAAATACTCGTCTGTGGTAATGGCGGTTCAGCAGCCGATGCGCAACACTTCTCATCCGAACTGCTTAATCGCTTCGAGATGGAGCGCCCCGGTCTGCCCTGTATTGCGCTCACTACTGATTCCTCGACCATTACCTCAATCGCCAACGACTACTCATTCAGCGAAATCTTCTCTAAACAGACCCGCGCACTGGGGCAACCCGGCGATGTCCTGCTGGGCATTTCCACCAGCGGCAATTCAGAAAATGTCGTCAATGCCATCCATGCCGCGCACGAACGCGAAATGAACGTGATCGCCTTTACCGGCCGAGACGGTGGCGAAATCGCTAAAATTCTGCATGAACACGACATCGAAATCCGCGTACCGGCAGACAGTACCGCGCGCATTCAGGAGGTTCACCTGCTGACCATCCACTGCCTTTGCGACCTGATCGACTACCAGCTACTGGGACAGGAGAATTGATTGTGAAGAGACTCATCACTGCCACCCTTGCAAGCCTGCTGATTGTCACATCGCTACAGGGCTGCGCACCAGTCCTTGTGGCAGGTGCTGCCACTGGCGCACTCGTGGCCCACGACCGCCGCTCTGCGGGCACCATACTGGATGATCAGACCAGCGAGCGTAAAATCAATAGCGCAATCCAGCAAGATACTAAATTGATGAAAAATTCGCGCATCAAAGCCATTGTTTTTAACGGTGTAGCACTGCTGGTCGGACAGGTACCGAGTGAACAACATCGCAAACGCGCCGCTGCTCACGCACGCCAGAACATGAAGGTAAAGCAGGTCAACAACGAAATAAAAATTACCGAGGCGATTGGCCTGAAGGTACAAAATAATGACATCGCCATCACCTTTAAAGCCAAAAGTTCACTACTAAGCACCAAAGGTGTCAGCAGCGCTTACGTTAAGGTGATTAGTGAACGTGGCGTAGTCTACCTGATGGGACTGGTGACACGCGAAGAAGGCGATGTTGCCGCCAAAACCGTGCAGCGTGTGAAAGGCGTACAGGGCATCGTAAAAGTTTTTGAATACATCGAATCTTAACCAGTGATGACACCTCAATTACTGGCGTCATTGCGTGCGATCGTCGGCGATGAAAACCTGCTACA
>Ga0316209_1000617_pt1 | contig 54940 bp, 32 predicted proteins | sample 6monopyrite_MG_FD_204945 | JGI IMG/M metagenome (GOLD analysis project Ga0316209, IMG submission 204945) | Microbial mat bacterial communities from mineral coupon in-situ incubated in ocean water Damariscotta River, Maine, United States -... | ecosystem: Environmental > Aquatic > Marine >... | reverse complement strand
TCCAGTGCACGGGGCACTCGGAGAGAATCTCCACCAGCGAGAAGCCGCGCCCTTCCATCTGCAAACGGATCGCTTTCTTGATGGCCTTCTGCGTCTTCTTGCGGCTCTTCTGGTCGAAGAGCGCGGTGCGTTCCGCGTACACGACACCATCGAGACCCGCGAGCATCTCGGCCACCTTCATCGGCTGGCCCTGCATGGGCGTGCGTCCCGCTGGCGCGGTGGTCGACGACTGTCCCATGAGCGTGGTCGGTGCCATCTGTCCGCCCGTCATGCCGTAGATCGTGTTGTTGATGAAGATGACACTGATCGGCAAGCCCAGCTGTGCAGCGTGGATGATCTCAGCGAGGCCGATGGAGGCCAGGTCGCCGTCGCCCTGATAGCTGATGACGATGGACTCGGGGTGCGCCAGCTTGTGTCCCAGCGCCACCGCGGGAGCGCGTCCGTGCGCAGCCTGAGTGTTGGCGGTATCGAAGTAGTAGAAGAGGAAGACGGCGCAGCCCACCGGGGACACCATGACGGTGCGGTCCTGGATGCCGAGCTCGGCGATGGCCTCGCCGAGGAACTTGTGGGCCAACCCGTGACCACAGCCGGGGCAGTAGTGCGTGGAGCCGCCCTTCAGATCCACGCCTCCTGCGTGACGATCGAAGTGTTCGAAGAGTGCGGTCTTCTTCATACCTGAACTCCCATGATGCTGTGCGCGGTGCGCACGATCTCGGCGTCGTCAGGAAGAATCCCGCCCATGTGCCGAAGGTGGTCGAATCGAATGCCTGCAATGTCGGCCTTGTTGAGCGCCAACCGCACCTCGTCCTCCAGCTGCCCGTCGCTGGCTTCGACCACCAGGATGTGGTCGATGCGCTCGAGCAGCTTTGCCAGCGCGTCGATGGGGAAAGGCCAGATCGTCAGCGGTTGGAAGAGGCCGACCCTGTGACCCTCGCGCCGCAGCGTCTCCACCGCAGCCTTGGCCATGCGGGCCGGAATGTTACAGGCCACGATGAGGAGCTCCGCGCCGTCCGTCTGGAACTCCGAAGAGCGCTGCTCGTCCCGCTCCATCGCGCGGTATTTCGCGCTGATGTGCTCGTTGTGTTTCTCCAGCTCGACCCAGTCCTGAAGGATGGACGAGTTCAGGTTGTTCTTGTGCTCGGCATCCCCGCGCACGGCCCAGCCAGGAAGACCCGGCTGAATCATCTCTTTGGGAAGGGTCACGCGGCCGGTGATCTGGCCCAGGTAGCCGTCTGCCGCGACGACGACGGGGTTGCGGTACTTGAAGCTCAGCTCGAAGGCCAACATGGTCATGTCGAGCATTTCCTGAGGGTTGGATGGCGCCAAAACCACGGCGTGCGTGTTGCCGTGCCCCAACCCGCGTGCGCACAACTTGATGTCGCTCTGCTCGGGACCGATGTAGCCCAAACCGGGGCCCGGTCGCATGACGTTGACGAAGACGCCCGGCAACTCGGCCCCGATCATGTAGGAGATGCCCTCCAGCATGAGACTGAAGCCCGGCGATGACGTGAAGGTCATTGTGGGTACGCCCGCGCCACCGGCACCGTACATGTGATTCACCGTCGCAACTTCGGAGCAAGCCTGCAGGAAGACGCCGTCCAGCCCGGGCAGCAAGCTGGCCAGAAGCTCAGCTCCTTCCGTGCTGGGAGTGATGGGATAGCCGAACACGTGTCGGCACCCCGCCAACAACGCCCCCACCGCCGAGGCGTGGTTTCCCTTCAGCACCAACGGCTCGAGGTCGGGAAGCGGAATCCGGCGCGCTCCAACATCCGCCGGTTTGTCAGGGCGCACGCGGGCCGCCGGGTTCTCCAGCTCGTAGCCGCCCTCGCTGATCGCCCACGGTTCCGGGCAGGCCGTCATGCACAGGCCGCAGTGATTGCACAGCAGATAGTCGATCTCGTACGGGATCATCCCGGAACGCTGATTGACCTCGGATCCAATTGCGATCGCGCCCCTGTTGCATGAGTCGACGCACCGTCCGCAGGACTTGCAGAGCTCGCGATCCAGAGTGATAGCGGAGTACTTAGTCATTCGCAGTCTTCTTCGCTTGACTATCCTGGCGTGCACCAGAGCTGAGTTTTGTGTACTCCGATGTTAGCAGGCTGCCTGCGTGCCGATATGCGCCCCACTGCGAAGGAGGCGCCGAGCAAGTGCTGATGCTCGTGGTAAGGAATCGGCTGAGTCGGGGCGGATTTGGATAGCCGCTGACCGGACGCTCGGAGGCGGTCTTGGTTGCGGATTGAGCTCTGGATTGAGCTCTGTGAATCTCGAAGGCGAGAAGCAAGCCCGGGGTCCGCTCGCGACGAGGCGTTACCAAACCAGGTTTAAAACCGCCAGCTTGGTAGAAGAATCGCTGAGCGTTAGCAGCAATTCTGCGGCCAGGTTGGCGGTTTAAAACCTGGTTCGGTAACTCCTGATCTCGTTGCAATTGCCAAAATCGAAGTCGGCACTCATTCTTCGACTACGGGCTTGCCGCGCCGCCGCGGTCGCCGACGAACATGGAACATCTTCTCGCGATCCTTGGATGACATCGACTCGTAGAACAATTGAATCAACGCTCGCACTCTCTCCGTAGCGGGGTGCTTTGCGTTGAAACTGTAGACGCGCGTTCTGCCAACCAGTGTCGATAGAAGTAGGCCCGCCGCTTCGAACTTCTCCAGCTGGCGTTGCACCTGGTTGACAGCCACTCCCAAATCTTTGGCCGCACCAGTCGGGTAAGCCGTGTCGTAGTGGAAGAGGTAGAGCATCAGCTTCGCCGCGGTTCGATTGCCGAAGAGGGTCTCGAGGAGGTTGTCCATGGAGGCGATCATCGACCTACATTCAAGGTTTCTCTACCACAAATAGAGGTTTTTTGACCTTGCAACTAGGTTGTCGCCAAATTCCCTCTACCGCGCCGCCTGCCAAGGCTCTCCGAACGGAGGAGGGCGACTTCCAACACACCGATTCGTCTGTGAGAAGGTGGGTCTCCAACCAGTCATCTCGTGCGAGCGCTGCACAGGAGGTGAGCCCCGACGAAGTAGGCCATCGCGTCGCCCTCAACCCGTCGCAACCAACTTCCGCAGCTCCTCCAAGATCCCGTGCATCAGCTCCGCGTCGCGGCCGCAGTACTCCAGTAGTTCCCCGCGGATCCGCTCGCGCTCTTTGCCGACGACATCGCTCGCGATGGCCTTGCGCCAGGCCATCACCGCCGCCATTCCGTTCCCGATCTCGAGGTCGTCATAGCCCTGGCCGATCAATGCGGGCGCCAGCTTCTTGATCGACCAGCTGCCCTGCTGGTCCGGGTGGTAGTAGCCGGCTTTCGAGATCGCCTCGGTGTCTTGAAAGCGACTGCAAAGAGCTCGGAGTGAATCGCCGAGCTCACCGCCCAACCGCTCCGCGAGTCGATTCAAAACCGAAGTCTCCGCGCTCGCGTGGTGAGCCACCAGGCTGCCGGTCTCCGGCAACGCCGCGAGCAAGGACTCAGCGAACGCGCGACTCGGATCGGTCTCGTCGAGGTGTAGGAATGCCTGCGGTTCGTCGAGCGGTGCTCCTGGAGCTGGCTGCACGACCAGCGCCCATTGAAACGGAATGCGATCGTAGGGCCGACAGCCTTCGAACCGAGGCACCGCGACGCCGGGGTCGAACTCGAAGTCGATGTAGGCGACGGGCCACTCGACGTGTGCGAGTGCGTCCCTGAGTGCGGGCTTGTCGATGTACGGCTCACCGCTCTGCACCGCTTCGATGACCCAGAGCTGATGTGGAGTCCACCTGTGAACGGGATCGTCCGGGTCGAGTTGCTCGATCGGCAGATTCGGAATGCCGCTGACGTAAGTCTCCTTCGCGCCAGTAAGTCGCGGCAGCCGACCGGCCCAGTACGGCGGGAGCAACCGGCCGCACTCGCCCGACGCATCGATGTGACCGCAGGCGCTCGCACGTCGACCGTCCTTGCTCATGCGTCCCGCCTTGCAGCGTGAGCCGGGGAGCTCGAGCGGAACCGTCGGCAGCGCCAGAGCCTTCCGCATCGACTTCAGTTCTCCCACGACCGTCGGGAGCAAGCCTTCGACGACTTCGGTTCGATCCACTCGCACGATCAGCTCGTCCGCCTTGATCGAGTTCGGACCGCGAACGAAGTCACGGTTGAGCATCAGGACGCCAGCGCCGACGATGGTCAGACCTCTCTCGCGCGCCGCGTTCACCTGGAAGCCGAGGTCCCAGTCGATAACGTGCGCCCACTCGTCGCGCTTGTACGTCGAGGCCTTGACCTCCCACAGGAACCAGCCGCCGTCCTTCGGTTCGAGAATGTCGACCGCCGCGAACAAGTCGCCCGCTTGGAGGTGCGCTTGAAAGATCGGGGCGTTGCCGTCGAGCGCGTCCTTGGTGCGACGCAGCAGCTCGTTCCAAATCGTTGAGCCCGAGCCCCCTTCCTCGATCGAGACGCCGCCGGGAAAGAGCCGTTCGGCGAAGCGTTCAACCTCAGCGCCTTCGAGTTGGCGCTCCTCCCACACGTCTTCGCTCTCGAGCTCGGGCTCCGCGATCTTGCGGGACGCAAGCCAGAGTCGCTTGGCGCATTGTCGACCCTTGAGGTAGGTCGACTTGGTGATCAGGGGGGAGGTCATGGCGCGGTCGGGAGTCACGGGGCGCTCGCAGCAAAGACCGCAAGAGACGTTTCTGTGACGAGCGAGTGAAACACAAAACAGGCCGCTTGGTTCGATACGGCGAGATAGGCGATCAACAACTGCATTTCCGAGCGGATCTCGAGCCGTTCACAGCGCCACTCGCCCTCCGTCTCTATCCAATCGCGAAGGGCAGCGGGCCGCCCAGGCGCCCGAATGAGCCAGGCCTTACCGACCACGAGCTGCCGGATGCCAAGCCCCAAGTACTTGTCCTCTGGAGCAAACGCGCAACGACGTGGGAAGTGTGAGAGGCTCTGCACCGAGTCGAAGAGCTCGGCAACCCAGCGCTCGGCCGCCGCCGAGTTCTCGCAAGCGATGAACTCGTAGAGCTCCTCAACGTCCTTCAGTGCCCGTGGCGCCAGACGAACCCGGTAGAGGGAACTTCTCTCTGAACCGTCGCTTGAACTCATCTAGCGACATGCCCTCACCCTGCTCGATGGACTCGAGCCCTTCGCGGATCCCGATGAGCGTCTCCATCTGATCGGCGAGCTCGAGCAGACCTTGATAGGCCTCCGCATCTTGGACAACGAGCGCCGCTCTGCCGTGCACCGTGAGCACCTCGGCCCGCCCGGTCTCGCGAAGACGACCGACGGCTTCGAGATGGTTGCGCAGGAACTCGGTCAGGGGATGGATGTCTTCGGGCCGGATCGGATGGACGTGTTGAGGCATGGCAGCTCCGGGACGAAATCAGATTATAATCAGATTTTGACATGTTTGCCCCACCCCAGCGGCCCCCTCGGGCCTCCACCCGCCTCCCGGCACCACCTCTCGGCACCACCTCTCGGCACCACTTCTCGGCACCACTTCCCGAAGCCCTCCGAGTCCGCATCACGCTCGTGACAAGCTCCAACGGCGTGTTCGCCTCGACTCCGAACGATCCATCGCATCGACCCCCGGCATGCAAGAGAGACCGCGCTCCCCGCAATCGGTTTCAGCTCTAGTCCAGTTTTCTCGAGCGGGTCGCCAGGCCGGTCGCGCCACGACTGACCACAACCCGAAGTGACCACCAACCCGCAGCGGGATCCACGGGTTGGTGGTCGTACCGAGACATCGGAAGCTGCGAGCACCCTCCGCTCAGTACCAGAATCCCAGAGTCACTGCGGCCTGTTGGTAGTCGCCGTCGAACGGAATCCCCGCGAACTCGAGGTCGGCACCGAACACGGCTCGCAGGTCGACGCCGAGCAAGAGGTGCTCGGCAATCGCCGTCTGAATTCCCGCGTGGATGTAGAAGGCCAGCGTCGAGTCGGAGACCGAGCCGTTGACCGCCCCATTGAAGGAGATCTCGCCGTCGAGGTAGGTCAGTCCACCGCCCAGGTAGGGCCGAACGGGGGAGTCGGGTGCTGGCGTCCGGATGCCGAGGTACAGCTCCGTGGCCGAGGTCTCGGTGTTCGAGACCCCGAAGCCCGGGAAGAACAGATCCTCGTCTTCACTCGAACTCGCGAAACCGAGCTCGACACTCGGACCGCTCTGGGTTGCGAACACCGCCTCCACCCCGAAGGCCGTCTGGTCTTCGAGCGGTTCGGCGTCGTCGCTCAGCTCGCGCTTGCCGATGACGAGGGCGACACTGCTCTTCCCCACCGAGCTGGCCTCCGGCGAGCGAGCGTTCGGATCCCCGCGGATGAGCTGCGCCGGCGCGGCACAGGAAGCGAAGCACAAGACGATTAGAGCGAGTCGAAGCAGTTGCATGGTTTCCCCCCCAGGGCCGGTGTTCAGATCCCCATGCGCACCTTCGCTCATGGTTCGACAACAGCAGGCACTCTGACCCCGGACACGGAGTGTCCACGCGAATAAAAGTTCTTCCCAATTTGCGCTCACCTGGCCGCTCGATTCACTTGGACGCCCCGTGTCCGTGTGCTCTCGACTAAACTCGCCCCGTGCGCCGAACTCGTCGGTGCCCGCGCTCGCGCAGAAGGGGGAGACCATGCAGACCGAGGACTCGTCGAGTTCCACGGACGGAATCCGTCCGCCAACAGTCTTTCGATCCGGTGGCGGTGAGGGCGACTACCTCTCGCGCTGGAAGCGCATCGTCGAGCTCGATCGCCTGCTGCGCGACGGCAGCTTTCCGAACGCGACCCAGCTGGCCGAGCACTGCGGCGTCTCGCCCAAGAGTATCTACCGCGACATCGACGCCCTCCGCCTCGAGCTCCAGGCCCCGATCGAGTACAGCCGCAGCCAACGCGGCTATCACTACACCGACACCCGCTTCGCGCTCCCCGCCGTCACGCTCTCCGACCGCGACCTCTTCGCCCTGCTCGTCGCCGAGAACGCCGTCGAGCAGTACGAGGGCACCCCGCTCCACGCGCACCTCCAGGAAGCCTTCTCGCGCATCCTCTCCCACCTGCCCGGCGACCTGCGCGACAAGCACGAGCTCGCCGCCCGCGCCGTCCACTTCGGCGGCCTCCCGCCCGCCCAGATGCTCCCCGGAGTCTGGTCCGAGCTGTGCGTCGCCATCAACAACCGCGAGGTCGTCGAGCTCACCTACCGCCTGCCCAAGACGGGAGCACCGGTCGAGCGGTTGATCCACCCGCTCCTGCTCGTCGTTCGCGATCGCGAGTGGTTCCTCGCGGCTTATCTTCCGTCGGCGGGACACCTGCCGCTCTACTACCTGCCGCGGGTGATTGGTGTCACGCGGCTCGCGACGAAGTTCGAGCCGCCGGAGGGCTTCAGTGCGGAGAGCTACTACAGCGAGGGCTTCAACGCGCTACGCGGGCGGAGTGATGCCAAGAAGGTCGTCCTGCGCTTCATTCCGGAGGCGGCGCACCTGGCGGACGAGCGTGCCTGGGCCAAGGAGCAGAAGGTCGTGCACCATCGCGACGGGTCGGCGAGCGTGACGTTTCGCACGACGGCGTTGTTTGCGGTGAAGCGGGAGGTGTTGCAGTACGGGGGGAGTATTGAGGTGAAGGGGCCGGGGGAGTTGCGGGAGATGGTGCGGGAGGCGGGGGAGAGGATTGTGGGGATGTATGAGTGAGGTCCTCATGCCACACACCTTCTCGAGCACTCGGGATAATCAGCTCTACACGAGGTCGAGCATGCGCTTGACCAGAAACTCAAAGCCAACGACTCTAAGGAAACAATGACTGCCATCTGGAACAGCGACGGATCGGGTTGGAAGCTTCTCTCACCCAGTAAGTTCCCCGATGAAGACACGCTGCACACTCTCGTAGAAGAGTCACCTCAGCTGCTTCCACTTTCGGGATCACCCCAGCTGGTGATCGTCGGCCGTGAAGTGCAGCTTGGATCCGGTTACGTCGACCTCTTGGCAATTGAGCCTGACGGTCGCCCCGCTGTGATCGAGATCAAGCTCGCGAAAAACAGTGAAGCGCGCCGGGCAGTTGTCAGCCAGGTGCTCGCCTACGCCTCGGAGTTGAATGGCCTCAACCTCGCCGAACTCGAATCCGTCGTCCTCGCCAATCACCTCAGGAAGCGGGACTACACCTCTCTCACTCACGCTCTCGAGTCGAACGATCAACAAGGCTCGTTCGAGCCGGGCGAGTTCTCAGACTCCCTGGAAGAGCACCTGCAGGAGGGTAAGTTCCGGCTCGTCATCGTCTTGGATTCCGCTCCACCCGAACTCGTGCGGCTCGTCGGCTACCTCGAGTCCGTCACAAACAAATTGGTCATAGATCTCGTGACCGTCTCCCTCTACGAGGTTGGCGGATCGAGCGTCCTCGTGCCGCAACGAGTCGACCCGGAACAACGCGAGCCCATCGAGAGTCCCAAGAAGAAGAGCAGCGCCGCAAAGGGCCAGCTCTTCGAAGGGGCCGACACGTTCATCAGATCATTCGAGAATGAACCACAAGAGATTCGAGAGCCTCTACAACGGCTCACGGAGTGGGCTCAGGCACTCGAGTCCGAAGGGCTCGTCACTCTCAGCACGTTCCAGGGAATCTCTGATAGATGGACGCTGTTGCCCCGACTTCAGCCACAGAACTCCGGGCTAGTTACTGTCTGGTTCGAGAAGGACGCCAACATCCAGTTCTGGCGCTCCATGTTCGAGAAGTATGCGCCGAACTTCATCGACCCTATCGAGAAGCACGCCGGAATGAACATCGGCCAGGGCAACGTATGTCGGGTGCTGGATGCAAAGATGCTCGAACTGCTAACGGCCGCATATCGTGAAGCAGCGAGCGCTACGAAATGAGGACCGGCCGTGAATTGCATGGATCGAGCGACACTCATCGCGAACATCGCTTGTGCGTCTCAGCCAGCGTGCGTGCAGCTGATCGATGCCGGGCGGTTCCAAATCTGATTCGGTTGCGCCATGGTAGACGGCTGATTCAGCGGTCCTTGCGACGCGAAGAGGCCACCAACCCGCGAGGATTGCCGCGAGTTGGTTCTTGCTCCGAGTCTTCGGAAGCCGCAAGTCACGTCCGCTCCCGCAGAGGTCCGAACATAAGCGCGATTCGGAATAGAACATAGTCGCACTAAGGCGTACCCCTCTTGGAGATGCTCGAGCGCTAAACACCGCGCCTTGGCCTTTCGCGCACCCGGAAGTTCCCAATGCCAAGACGACCCGCTCCGGAAGTTGATACGAGTTTCGCCCGCAGAATTGTCACTCTGGTAAGCTCCGAGATCGCAAGTACTTGGTTCGCAGCTTAGAGAGAGGAGCTGATGAAGTTGGGCAATCTAGTCAATGAATGCGCTTGGGGGCCAAGATCTTCGCGCCACCATCTGATTCACGAAGACCAACGATCTTCCTCCACCGGTCGGCTCATGAACGACGCCCCTGACGACGAGCTCAAAGGCAATGCGGAGGCGATGATTGAGCCAGAATTGGCGCGCATCCCCGGGACCTCTCTGACGAGTAGACTAAGCCACCGAGTGCAGCGTTAGGGGTTGCCTGTGAAGCAATCACGCGGAGCAGTAGGCCTAAAGAGATCGTTCGGTCAAGCGATGAACACAGATCGATCAACGCCGTCTGCGTTTACCGCCGGACAAATACACCTCCTGCCTTGCCCGTTACCATGACCGATTCGTTTCTTCCTGGCGACGATCGTCCCGACACGGACCCTGAGCCTATTGGCGAGCCCGAACGAGTCTCCGAACTGGAGAGTGCCGGTGACGCTCTCGATGTGCTCTTCGCCGCACTACACGGAGAAGTAGGTGAAAACGAATCCACTCCGGACTCCCTAGATCCGCGTGAGCTCGTTGCATCTGCGGCCACGGAGACCTGCGATGAGACGGCGCCCGCGAACGATGCCGCTGACGAGCCGACGATCACGTCGCCAATCGCGGAAGCGAACGCACCTGCCGGCAACCTCAAGCTTGAGTTCGACGCCCTCCGCCGCGTGCAGTACGCCATGCACGCCAATGACGTTCGTGCCTTGCGGGAGATCCGGATTGAGAACCTGGGCGATGAAGTGCTTTCTGACCTTTGCATCCGCGTCACTTCCGAACCTGCTTTTGCCAAACTCTTGGAACTGAAGCTCGACGAGCTTCGACCCGGTGCCGTGCGGCACTTTGAGAATCCGGACTTTCAGCTCGGACATGCCTTTTTGGACCGATTGACTGAACGAGTTGAAGGCTCGCTCCGAATCGAGGTCTATAGCGGCGAACAGCTCCTGGCGCGCGACGAGCAGAACACGGCCGTGTTCGCGCGCAACGAATGGCCCGGCGACGGAGTCTTTCCCGAGCTGCTGGCTGCATTCGCGCTCCCCAACGAACCCGCCGTTGCTCTACTGATCCGTCGAGCGGGCGAGTTCCTTGAGCGCTGGGGGGAATCCCCGTCCGTCGACGGCTACCAGCGTCAGAACCCTGAAGCCGTTGTTCAGCAAGCAGCCGCGATCTACTCGGCGCTCCAGGCCGAGCGCGTGCAGTATGTCAATCCTCCGGCAAGTTTTGAAAACTCGGGGCAGCGCGTACGCTTACCCGAGCAAGTGCTGGGCCAAAAGCAAGGAACCTGCCTAGACCTTGCACTGCTTAGCGGCGCGGCGCTCGAACAGGCTGGCTTGAACTCAATCCTTGTTCTTACCCGCGGCCATGCCTTCTGCGGAGTCTGGCTCGAGGATCGGTCTTTTCCCGAAGCCAGTACCGACGACCTGGCGCGCCTCCGCAACCACCTCGCGAATCGAGATCTAATCGTGTTCGATCCGACGGCGGCCGTCGCTGGGAATGAGATCGACTTCGACGGGTCTCGCGTCGTAGGGGAGAACCACCTTGCGGACGACGAAAATTTCCGGGAGGTCGTCGATCTAAACCGTGCGCGTCGCGGAGGCGTGAGGCCCCTTCCGACCTCTAGCTCGGAAGCGATTAGCTCGGAGCAAGGAAGCACTACTTCGACTCCGCAGGCGCTCGCGCCCGACACTCAAGACATCGCCAGGGCAGAAAAACTTAGGCAAAGTTCAGGTGCACGGGCGCAGCAGGGTCCGGAGCGGATCGAGACTTGGAAGCGCAGACTACTCGACCTGTCTTTGCGCAATCGTCTCCTAAGCATCCCGAAGAAGGGCAAGGTCGTGCGTTTGCTCTGTGGCGACATCGCCCGGCTCGAAGACGAGCTTGCCGAAGGCCAGACGTACCGGATCTTTGAGCGTCCCGAGGAGCTCGTACGGACCGAGTCCGTCGACGGGCAGGCTGGTAGGCGCTTGACGGTCGACGAACTGAAGCCGCTCCTCGAAGAGTCTCAGGAGAAGGGCGTTCTGTACTCCGACCTTGATGAGGACAAGCTCGAAAAGCGACTGATCGCGCTCCTACGCGACGCCAAGACCGCGGAGGAGGAGGGCGGCTCAAATAACCTGTACCTAGCTGTTGGCTTTCTGAAATTCACCGAGACCGAGCGAAGCGAGAAAGTTCGCTTCGCGCCGGTCGTGCTCGTTCCTGTCGCGCTCCGTCGAAAGAAAGCGTCCGAGGGCATCGTGCTCGAGCCTCGCGCCGAGGACCCGCGCATAAACGTAACGCTCCTTCGCTACCTGGAGTCCAACCACGGCGTGCGAATTGAGGGTGTGGACCCTCCGCCCGACGATGGCAGTGGCCTGGACGTTCCACGGATCTTTCAGCGCTTTCGAGAGGAGATCGTCGCGAAGCGCGGGTGGGAGATTGTGGAGGACGCCCTGATTGGGATGTTCTCTTTTTCAAAGATTCTCATCTGGCGCGACCTGGCCGAGTTCACCGACCACCTTCTCGAGAGCCCTGTGGTTAAGCATCTCGTCGAGACTCCTTCCGAGGCATACCGCGACGGCGTCGAATTCCGCGACGTAGAGGAACTGGATCAAGTTGCGAGTTCCGCGGACACTTACGTACCTCTATCCGCAGACTCGTCCCAGCTCGCAGCAGTGATGGCGGCAGCCGAGGGCAAGAGCTTCGTGCTAATCGGTCCGCCCGGCACCGGCAAGTCCCAAACCATCACGAACCTGATTACGCACTGTCTCGCGATCGGTAAGCAGGTCCTATTCGTCTCCGAGAAAATGGCCGCTCTCGAAGTTGTCCACCGTCGCCTTACGCAGGTAGGCCTGGGAGACCGCTGCCTCGAACTGCACTCAGACAAAGCGAAAAAGAAGGAGGTCCTCGCTCAGTTGCAAGAGTCGCTCTCGGCGAACGAGCCCCGAACAGGAGAGAACCGCGATGTCGTCGCGCGCGAGCTGGACCAGGCCCGCTCGAAGCTAAACGCCTACGTGCAGGCGATTCACCAAGTCCGCCCCAGTGGCGAGAGTGTGTTTCGAGTTCTTTCGCGACTCATTGGCCTTGAGGATTCTCCGAAGATCGACCTCGGCTGGAAGCAGATTGATCTAACTTCTGCGGAAGCCCTTGAGGCAGTGCGTACCACTCTGCCGATGCTGCGTACTGCAGCCCTAGACACAAGCGGCGTCGCAAACCATCCGTTGAGTGAGATCGGATGGTCCGCCTACACCCCGCTCTGGGAGCGCGAAGCGCGAGGCGCGCTCGACCGAGCCCAGTCAGATCTCGAAGCTCTGGCTCCAGTCGTTGAACTACTCAGAACTGAGTTTCTAGACGGCCTGGAGTGGCCAGCCTGGAAGGACCGAACCGCGCTGTTGCGTGCCCTTGAACTCTGGCACGAACCACGTGTTGTAGGGTCCAAGGCCTTAGAGCGTGCCACCTGGACTCGCTCTCGAGTAGCGGCCGAGGAAGGTCTCGCAGAGGTCGAAGCCCTCCAGGAAGCGCGCGCCCACTTCGACGGTCGCTTCGGGCGCCCCTTGGATGAGATTGACGCGGAATCTCTGCTGGAAAACCGACAGCGCGTAGAAGCTACTTGGTTCCTCCCCCGCTTCTTCGGGCGTCGAAAGTGGCTGAAACGTTTCGTTGTGGTCACCTCCCCCAAGTCCACTCCGGATGGAGAAACCGCGTCGGCCGACCTTGAACTATTGCAGGCACTTCGCAAGCGAGAGAGTGTGTTCGTGGAGAGAACGGAGCAGTCTGCGCTCGTTTTCGGCGACGCGTGGAAAGGCGCATCCTCCGACTGTGCCGCTCTCCGAGTTTCTCTGGACTGGGTGGACAGCGTCCACGTGGTCGCCGGGGAGTTTACCGGGCAAGACTCTGAGCAAACTTCAAGCCTGCTCAAGAGCTGGACGCGAATGCTTCCCGGTGTCGGGCCAAACGATGAGGCAATCGCAACGGCTATGGCAAAGCTACCGCAGCTCTGGAACACGGCTCAGATCTGCTGCAGTGCAATTCGGAGTAAGCTCCAAATCGATTCGGCCGAGTCCTGGTCGCGAGTCGAACCTGGCGCTTGCCTAGAACAACTCGGACGCTGGCTTTCGAGCTGGGAACAGATCAAGCACTGGTGCCGTTGGTGCGCCGCCCGGGAATCAGCAAGAAGTCTCCAAGTCGAGGCCCTCATCCGCGACCTGGAGACGGGCGACCTGGAGGCCTCTGACCTTGAATCGAGCTTTGAGCGCAGCTTCGGCGAGGAATGGTACCTCTTCACGATCTCCGCCGATCCGGTGCTCGCGGACTTCCAGAGCCTGGCCCACACGCGCGTCATCGAAGAGTTCCGTGACCTGGATGACCGACTCATGCAGGCCACCATGTCGTCAGTTGGAGCGCAAATCGCCAAGCACACGCGCGCAGCGCACACGTTGAGGACCGGATCGCAAGGGTCGATCCTCAACCGCGAGATGCAAAAGCAGAAGCGCCACAAGCCAATCCGGACTCTGTTCAAAGAAGCCGGGGACCTAATTCGCGAACTGCGGCCGTGCATGATGATGAGCCCGCTATCGGTGGCTCAGTACCTGGACCCGTCCTTACCCCATTTCGACGTCGTCGTATTCGACGAGGCCTCACAGATGCCGGTCTGGGACGCGATCGGAGCCGTGGCTCGCGGCGAGCAGTTAATTGTGGTCGGAGACCCCAAGCAGCTCCCTCCCACCAACTTCTTCGGAAAGTCCACTTCCAGTGACGACGACGAGGAACTCGAGACGGAAGACGTCGAAAGCGTCCTCGACGAGTGCATCGCGAGCAACATCGAGCAACACACGTTGAGCTGGCACTACCGCAGCCGCCACGAGAGCCTGATCGCGTTCAGCAACCGAAACTACTATGAGGGCAAGCTCGTCACCTTCCCATCCGCGATTGACGCCGGCATGGGCGTCTCTTGGCAACACGTGCCCGAAGGAGTCTATGACTACGGCAACTCCGCGACGAACCGAGGCGAGGCCGAGGCACTTGTCGCGGAAATCGTACGGCGCCTGCAGGATCCGGTGCTCCAGCGTTCAACGATCGGAGTAGTGACCCTCAGCCAGAAACAGCAGGTCCTGATCAATGACCTGCTCGACGAAGCGCGGAGGCAACATCCAGACATCGAGCCCTATTTCGAAGACGAAAAGTTGGAACCCGTATTCGTCAAGAACCTGGAGAACGTCCAGGGAGATGAGCGTGACGTAATCTTGTTCACGATTTGCTACGGACCGGACCTCAACGGAAAAGTGCGAATGAACTTCGGCCCGTTGAACAACGAGGGCGGCTGGAGGCGCTTGAACGTCGCGATCACTCGTGCACGCCGCGAGGTCGTAGTCTTCTCGACTCTAACGCACGACAAGATCGACCTGAACCGAAGCAAGAGCGAGGGCGTCCGCGACTTAAAGCGCTTCCTCCAGTTCGCCGAGATGGGGGAAGAGGCCTTTAGGCGCGAGCTCGCCGTAGACCTCGACGCCGACTTTGATTCGCCCTTCGAAGAAGAGGTCTGTCGCGCACTGGAGACGAAAGGTTTCACGGTGAACAGGCAGGTAGGCTGTTCGGGCTACCGGATCGATCTGGCCGTAGTAGACCCGGACCGACCCGGTCGATTTATACTGGGCGTCGAGTGCGACGGCGCAAGCTACCACAGCGCACCATCAGCCCGGGACCGAGACAAACTCAGACAAGCTGTACTCGAGGATTTGGGCTGGTCCATCTACCGAATCTGGTCGACAGACTGGTGGGATAACCGCGAACGCGAGATCGAGGAACTTGTTGCGGCTGTCGAAGTTGCCATTGCGAAGAATAAGGCGAGCTCGACGCTCGAAGAAGACTCCCGAGGCGATATCGACGCCGATTCGGAACCCGATCGAGACCACTTCGCGAGCGGACCAAGGACCGGATCGAGCGTCGCGCCCACCCCCACTCAGGAGAGTGAAACTTTCTCCTCCACAGGGGAGGCGAACTCGAATGCGGCGATCAGCGCCGCCTCGGCTCCGGTGATTAACGTTCCCACTTCTACCTCAGAGCGAGTCCGCCAAGTCCTTTCCGCTATCAGCGAGAATGACGAGTTAGGTTGCAGCGGAGCGCCCCTGACGTACTACCAGCCAGCGCCGACTCCATATCGAGGGAGCCAAGACGAGTTCTACGCAGTGGGGAACACCCTCAGAATAGCGAAGGCAATCCGGGACATCGTCCGCAGGGAGGCTCCCATCGTCGAGTCGCTTCTTGCGCGGCGGGTCGGAGAGATGTGGAACTTCCGACGAATGAAGGCCAAAGCCGTCGCTCGATTCCGTGAATGCTCCGGCTCCGCCGAGGTCTTCGCTTCGCCGGAAGGAACGGATCGCGTCTATTGGCCGAGCGAGAAGCAGTCATCCGAGCACCATGGGGCCCGAGTTCCCGACGAGACTGACGATTCGACTCGACGCGATATCAACGATATTTCCCTGTGGGAGCTCTCCGAGCTCCTCCTGTTCTGGACAAACCGCGCTGGTCCGATGTCAGACGACGAACTCCTCGACCACGCGAACCGCAGCCTCGGAAATCGAAGCCTCGGATCACGAATACGACAACGGCTTCAAGCCGCCTTAGAGCTTGCCTTCGAGCGAGGCGAACTCGCCATTCGAGACTCTATTGTGAGGCGAACCGCGGACTAAATCGATTCGAGACATTCCGATCTCGAGGATGCCATTCGCGCACGGCTAGCGGCCCCGCCCTGCGCGCTCTGCAACTCTTGTAGTATTGCTTTGCATGTCGAACTTCCGCTTTCGCACTAGCTCGCCTGCCTAGCCATTTCCGCGCGCATCCGTTTCAGCTCGGGATAGAACGGATGAGCTCCGTTCCGTTGCAAATTCAAGGGCAGAGAGAGCTGGTTGATCAACCGCTCTTCTTCAATCCACGGCTCCGTGCACGTCGCCCATGCAACGCGGGCGTGCTCGGTTAGCCATTGGGAGAGCACCGCTTCGCTCTCCTTCGTAAAGCGCATGCTCTTCGGCGAACTGCGGTAATACACCAGTCCCAGCTCCTTCTGCAGGAGACAGCCAACCGTCCTGCGGAGCGTCGACCCGCGCGCGTTTCCTCGGAAGTGTTGGCGGAGTCGCTTGCGCAGATTTGCTTTGCTGTTGTCGCTACTCGGAGAGATACCGACGTACAGGAGCCACCGATCACCTAGCGAGTGACACCTATCCAACGGAACTCCTTCGGGAATCGAGTCGAAGTACCAGGCATAGATGCCCCGCGCGGCAGGCGGAGCTTCTGAATCGATCCAAAGCTCGTCACCGCGCCAAAGCTTTGTCGGATTCATAATCGCGTTATCAAGTTCAATAGCGGGTCTATCACGCGACATCACTAGTCTCCCGAGGACGAATCGACTTCAAGCTCGCAGAACCACTGTTGCAGGCTACCAGAAGCAACGTAACCTCGGTCCATGTCAGAGCTCAATCGGGGCCTCTACGAAACACTTGTCACGCAGGCTCTCGACTCTCAGCTGAGCGAACTGGACGACAGCCTCGAAGCGCTTCGTGACCAGCTTCGTAACTCAGAGGCACCCGATCGCCTCGCTCTCCACCTCGGTCGAGTTATCCGCCGAGCGATTGAGTCGCTTCCCGACAAAGACCGCGCGAGTAAGGGAGTCGAACTCGCTCGCGAGCTGATCGGCCAGATCCAAGATGCGGTCGGCACGGCAGACATCGTCCACGACGCCCCCACCCCGGCCGGCGAGGTGCTCAGCACGATCACGAGCAAGAACCCGGATGGGAAGCCCGAGACGATCGCCTTCCCCAAAATTCCGCTGCTCGACACGACGCTCCTTACCAACTCTCCAGGCGAGCCCCGCGTCGGCAAGCAAGTCCTGACCGAGATCCAATCCGCCGACCGCGTCGACATCGTGATGGCCTTCATTCGGAAGTCCGGGATTCGGCCGATGGTGGAGGCTCTTCGCAAACACTGCGCGTCCGGCCGAGCGCTGCGCGTCCTCACCACGACCTACACCAAGTCGACCGAGCTCGCCGCGCTCGAGCAGCTCGCCGAGCTCGGCGCCGAGATCCGAGTCTCCTACGACACGAGCTCGACCCGCCTGCACGCAAAGGCATGGCTCTTCCACCGCAAGTCCGGATTCTCGACGTCCTACATCGGCTCGTCTAACCTGACTTACTCCGCCCAGATCGACGGCCTGGAGTGGAACGTGCGCGTGAGTGGCGCCCGTAACCCCGACGTGATCGAGAAGATGAACGCCGTCTTCGAGAGTTACTGGAACAGCGGTGACTTCGAAGAGTTCGACGCCGAGAAGTTCAAGGAGCACGTCAAGCCGGACGACCACGGACTCAAGGTCCTCCTCAGCCCGATCGAGCTGCGCCCGTTCCCCTACCAGGAGCGCTTGCTCGAGCAGATCGAGCTAGCCCGCCAACAAGGTCACCACCGCAACCTGCTCGTCTCCGCCACCGGTACGGGCAAGACCGTCATGGCGGCCGTCGACTACTTGAGGCTTCGGAAAGACCTCGATCGCGCTCGCTTGCTCTTCGTCGCTCACCGTAAAGAGATCCTCGAGCAGACCCGCGCGACCTTTCAGTACGCCACGCGTGATCACTCCTTCGGCGAGCTGTGGGTCGGGGGTAAGCGGCCCGAAGCATGGGAGCACGTCTTTGCCTCGATCCAGAGCTTAAACACGAACGACCTCGCTCACCTCGAACCCGACCACTTCGACGTCGTGATCATCGACGAGTTCCACCACGCGAAGGCGAAGTCCTACGAGAGGCTCCTCAACCACGTCCAGCCGGTCGAGTTGCTCGGCCTGACCGCTACGCCCGAGCGCGCCGACGGCCTCTCCGTCCTCGACTACTTCGATGGACGCATCGCCGCCGAGCTCCGCCTCTGGGACGCCATCGACCAGAACCGGCTCTCGCCCTTCCTCTACTACGGCATCAGCGACGGGACCGACCTGCGGAAGGTCGCCTGGCGCCGGGGCAAGGGCTACGACATCGAGCAGCTCACGAACGTACTCACCACCGACAAGGCGATAGCTCGCACCATCCTCGAGCAGCTCCGCAACCACGTGGACGAGCTCTCCAAGATCCGTTGCCTCGGCTTCTGCGTCAGCGTCGCCCACGCCCGCTTCATGGCTAAGGTCTTCAACGACGCCGGCCTCTCCTCCGTCGCCATCTGGGGCAACAGCCCGAAGGAAGAGCGCCAAGCCGCACTCGACGCCCTCGCCGACGGTAGCATCCGCGTGATCTTCTCCGTCGACCTCTTCAACGAGGGCGTCGACCTCCCCACTGTCGACACGGTGCTCTTCCTGCGCCCGACCGACAGCGCGACCCTCTTCCTCCAACAGCTCGGCCGCGGTCTTCGAAAGAGCGCCAACAAGCTCGCCTGTACCGTGCTCGACTTCGTGGGCCAGCACCGCAAGGAGTTTCGGTTCGATCTCCGCTTCCAAGCGCTGCTAGGTGTAAGTCGCAAGAACCTCATTCGCCAAATCGAAGGTGGCTTTCCTTTCTTGCCGGCCGGTTGCCACATGGAGCTCGATGCCATTGCGAGCAAACGCGTGATCGATAACATTCGAGCTGCCGTACCGACGACATGGCCAAGAAAAATTGCCGAGCTACGCCAGGTGGCGGCGACGAACCCTGACAATGACATCGATCTCGTACCCTTTCTCGAAGAGAGTGGCCTGGAGCTCGAAGACGTCTACCAAGGAAGCCGGTCTTGGTCCGATCTGCGTGAAGCGGCGGGACTATCGATCGCCGGCAAAGGCTCTCATGAAGTCAAGCTCCGTCGCGCCTGCCACCGCCTGCTCCACATCGACGACGAGCTCCGGATCGACGCCTACCTGCGCTTTCTCGCCGAGAAGGCCGCACCAGATCCGGACAAGCTCTCTGTGTCCGATCAGAGGCTCCTCCGCATGCTGATCGCTTCCACAGCAGCCGGAGCGTTCGACAAGGGAGAGAAACCTCCCCTCGCCGATGGAGCCCGCCTGCTCTGGGCGCATCCGCAAGTCATCGCCGAACTCACCGAGCTCTTCCAAGTCCTCCGGTCGCGAATCGACCACGTCCACAAGCCGCTCGAGTCCCACCCGAACTCGCCGCTCCAGATCCACTCACGCTACACCCGCAAGGAGATCCTTGCCGCGTTCGGTGCGGGTGGATGTGGCGCCAGGGTCGCGCCCTGGCAGGACGGAGTCCGCTGGGTCCCCGACGAGAAGGCGGACCTCTTCGCCTTCACCCTCGACAAGTCGACCAAGAACTTCTCACCGACGACGGCCTACAACGACTACGCCATCTCGCCTGAGATCATCCACTGGGAGAGCCAGAACTCGACGCGCGAGGACGGGAAGACCGGGCTCCGGTATCAGAAGCACGAGGAGCTCGGCTCGACCGTGCTCATGTTCGCGCGACTCAACTCGAGCGACCGCGCCTTCTGGTTCCTCGGGCCGGCGACGTATATCAGCCATGAGTCGGAGCGGCCCATGCAGGTCAAGTGGCGACTGAAGCATCGCCTGCCGGGTGATCTGTTTGCGTCGTTCGCGGCGGCCGTGGCGTAGCGGGATCCGCACAAAGAGCAGACTCTATCCTGGCCCCATGCTCGCCCCCTTCATCGCCAACACCGACAAGGCCTGGTTCGACTTCCTCTCGAACCCAAGCCTCGCACAAGACGGTTTCGTCGATGAGGTCAACTTCTGGCAGCCGCGCGCTCAGCGCCCGATGGCTCGCATCGCGCCGGGCACCCCCGTCTTCTTCCGACTCAAGCGCCCCACCTATGCGATCGCCGGCTACGGCTTCTACGCCTCTTTCGTCCTGCTCGGCCTCGAGCAGGCTTGGGATTGGTTTCGCGAGAAGAACGGCGATTCCGACCTCGCGAGTTTCCTGTCCCGCATCGGCAAGTATCGAAACCTGGATCTGATCGGAGATCCCCACGCTCCTCGCGCTCGCATCGGCTGCACCTTGCTCAGGAGCGCTGTGTTCTGGCCGAAGGACCGCTGGATTCCTTGGCGCGAGCCCGAGGGATGGGCCAACAACATCGTGCAGGGCAAGACCGAGAACGACGAGATCCGCGCGAGCCGCCTCCTATCCGAGATGCAGTACGACAACCTCGTCACGCCCGATGAACTGGCCGACGAGAACTTCGAGCCCCTGGACGTCGACGAGCGCGAGTTGGTCGATGCGACCAGCCGCAAGCGCGTCGGCCAAGGCACCTTCCGCTCGCGCCTACTCGATGCCTATGGACGGCGGTGCGCAATCACCGGCGAGCACACCGAGATCGTGCTCGATGCAGCGCACATCCAGCCCTACCTCGGACCGCGCTCGAACCACTTGCAGAATGGGCTGCTCCTGACGAAGGAATTCCACACCTTGTTTGATCGCGGGTATGTGACGGTCACGCCGGAGTACGAGGTGCGAGTGAGTTCACGTCTACGAGCGGAGTGGGACAACGGGATTCGATACTACGTCTACGACAAGCAGCGACTCGCGGCTTGCCCTGAATCGCTGGAGAGCCGTCCCGCGCGCGAAGCCCTTGGTTGGCATGGCACTCACATATTTAGAGGATAAGGAGAGTCAGTGCGTTCGACGGATTTCGAACCCACGAGCTCCGCTGTAGGAAGAGGGGGCTCTGCGGTCGCAACCCTTTGGCCGCGTTAGCCTCTCGGTACCCCCCATGCGCTCACAGAGGGCGACCGGAGGGGATCGACGGTCGATCGTGGGCGAGACGGGCACCTATCTGGGCGCTACCGGGCCGGGTGTGCTTAGCTCGGTAGGATAGAGCACCGGCTTTCTAATGGCGGACGGCTTGCACGCAACGTCCCCGCAAGCCGCACGAGCTCGATACCTCGCCGGATCGAGCACGAAGCGCACGACGACGTACCGCGAACGGGAGTTTCCGCCCGCCATCGCGCTGCTGTGGGACTCGGATAGGTTAGGAATGATTGGAAACCGTTATCGGGATGGACGAGGGCGCACTTCACATCTTCAAGCAGATCATTAATGGCAAATGACCGTAAACTGGGTCCAAAGTCAGGATGAATTGGCAAGGAGCCTGCCACCCCTGCACCCCGCGTGAGCCCATCAAATCCCCTACTGACTTCGACTGCTCCCAAGGACCGCGTTCGATCTGCCTTGAGTGGCCAACGTAGAGGCCTGACGGAAGCAGAGACACGCCGGCGAACTGGGCTAGACGCAGGAGTCTTGCGCACCACCCTCCTGGGCATGGAGCGTGAGGAAGCCGCCAAGCAGCGAGGTGGTCGATGGCATTTGATCGAAGACACTCAGGCTTCACCAGCTCTGCAAGCACCAGCACCGGGGCAGCGAGAAGCGCCCGCCGGACTGGATCTGATCAGGAGCGTCTGCAAGTTCCACGCTGACGTCATTCACGAGATCGGCTCGAGCAAGGTCGAGTTCACTGATGGCGACCGGCGGCTTGAGCAGCAGGTGTGCGCATCCATTGACTGGCACAAGCTCTCGCGCGGCGAGGTAGCTGTCCCGCGGCAGCATCTTCCGAACACATTCCAGCTCACCGGGAAGGAACGCCTAGTCTTCTGCGGTCCACTACATCGAGTCGAGAAGAGGAAACGAGGTGGAGGGACTGAAGAAGCCTGGCTCCCTGTGTTCCTGATCCGAGCCACTCCAGTGCGTCGGCCAACCGAGGTCTTGCTCCAGCTAGATGGGGAAGTTGACGTTAACCTGGCATGGATTGAGGAGATGTACTCGCAGGGAGCCGAGGACCTCCTCGAGGACACGCTCATCCGGCTGGGGATGCTCCATGAGTTTGCGCCTGGTGTGCTTGAGCACGTTCCAGTCAGGAATCTGGGTGCTTGCTGGCAGGCCCTCGAAGAAAATGTCCCTGAGCATCAGTGGGTCAAGAAACGCAATCTACTTGCCCCTGCGGAGGAGTTCGATCCACGGGCAATAGCCGAACTAGGCATCCACCCCCACATCCTGCTGATCGAGGACAAACACTCCACCTTCACCAAGGGGCTCGTCCGGGACCTGCGAGACATCGCCAAGGCCCCGGATGAGCAGCTTGCAGCAAGTGCGCTCTCGACCCTGATCCCGGGGGGGGGGCTTACCGCACCCTCTCAGTCGCCGACACTGGTTGAGTTTTCCCCTTTGAACCCCATTCAAAGTGAGGCCGTCGCTGAGTCCTTCCAATCACCGTTGACTGTAATTCAAGGCCCCCCCGGAACCGGCAAGAGCACAGTAGTGCGTAGCACCCTGCTAACTCTGGGCATGCATGGCCAGTCTGCCCTGTTCTGTAGCACAAATCACAAGGCTGTGGACGCCGTGGTCGGGAAGATGAACGAGAGCACGAAGACCGGCTCTCTTATTGCAGACCTACGTAGGCAAGGAGGGAGTAGGAAGACATGGATCGCTCACCTCATAGAGCACTTGGACGCTGGGCGCTCAGCAGAGGGGCTGGACGTCGCCGCGTTCCACCAGAACCTCAGAAGTACGGAGGGGGCCATCCAAGAGCTGTTGGAGAGCACCCGATCCACGCTTGAAGAAGGCGACCGATTGGTCGAACTCCAGGACCGAATCACCGAACTGAGTGAAGATATTGGCGAGTGGACTCACCAGCTAGGCGGCTTGCGACTCCCCTTCCCTGCGGATCAGGCTCGCCTCCAGCTCGATAGCCAGGCGAGCAAGTCATGGTGGAAAAGGGTGAGGGCCTGCCTCTGGTTGCGTCGCCGCCTTGGAAAGCTTCAGACGTTGTGGCGGGGACAGTCACGCCCCTCACGAACCGCCCTGATCTCTCTGCTTCGAGTAAAGCTAGACAAGCTTGAACTCGCAGACCTTGAAGAGCGAATTCAGGAAGCACCCAGCCTGGACGAACAAGCCGAGACCCTCGTCAATCTCGTCGAGTCCAAGACTGACGCGATTGAGTCAGTCCTTGGCCAGCTGCCAGCGGCTTGGGCGAACCGCATTCGTGACAAGGGAGCGGCCATCTCGGAACTCAGGCGTGAGTCGCGTGGCCGCGGGCAAGCCGGGGCCGCCCGGCTTGCCCAAGTTGAGGAGGCGCGCCTCGCGGAGCTCCTTCCCGGGCTTCCTTTGTGGACGGTCACAAGCCTGTCAGTCCGCAGCACTGTCCCCCAGGTCGCAGCGGCCTTCGATCTTGCAGTCATCGACGAAGCAGGACAGTGCGACCCCGCCTCAATCCTGCCCGTTCTCTTCCGAGCGAAGCGCGCGCTGTTCGTCGGGGACCCGCAGCAGCTCAGGCCCATCGGAAGCCTTGCGCATCACAAGGAAGAGTTCCTACGTCGCAAGCATGGCTTGGAAAGAAGGGAGTTCACCCGCTTCACTTTCAGTGGCCGCTCTGCTTATGACCTCGCTCACGACGCGCTGATCGAACGCCAGGGGAACTCATTCCTGCTTCGCGAGCACTATCGCTGTCACCCCGCGATTGCCGAGTTCTTCAACGAGCACTACTACGACGGGGAACTCATCGTTCGGACTACCGGCCGCGATGAGGGGACAGGCCGTCAAGGGCTAACATGGACTCACGTCGAGGGAGGGTCCCAGACCTGTGGCTCAAGCAGATGGCATCCCGAGCAGGTGACCGCCATCGTCAATGAGCTAGCTCGCCTCGCTAACCGAGGGTTCGACGGATCCGTTGGAGTAGTGACGCCGTTCCGTGAGCACGCCAAACGCATCCGCGACATGGCCTTCCGAGATGTGGGGCCCGAGCAATTGAAGCGGTGGAGCTTCATCAGCGAGACTGCCGACGGCTTCCAAGGCGGCGAGAAGGACCTGATTCTGTTCGGGCTCGTTGGGGGCGGAGAAGGAAAGTCCGCCACTCCCCCCTTCTACAGCCGAGATCGAAACCGGTTCAACGTCGCCGTTAGTAGGGCGAAGCATCACCTCCACATCTTTGGGGACGAGACCTGGGCGCGCGACTGTGGGGTTCAGGTCCTCGCCGATCTCCTCAGAGCTGCGGTGGAATTCCGCAGCTCCCCAGCGGGAGACGTTAAACAACACCTTATAGGTCCCGTTTGGGAGCCACGACTCGCCGACGACCTTCACGCGCGTGGCATCGAATTCGCTCAACAGTACCCCGCTCAGGGGTACTATCTGGACTTCGCATTCTTCCCTCCCGATGGCCGCAAGGTCAACGTTGAGGTTGACGGAGAGACCTACCACCGCGACAGGGACGGCAACCTGCGAGCGGAGGACATTCGCCGAGATCTCGTCCTGAGAGCGGACGGCTGGACCGTTAGACGCTTCTGGGTCTACGAACTCCGAGATGATTGGGAGGCCTGCATCCGACGTATCCGAACCACACTCGAGTCCCCTGACACCCCCTGAGGTAATTCGTGGAGAACAAGAGCCTGATAGAGACGGGAGCCTCGAGCCGCTTCCTTGCATCGATGATCTCCCTTGGGGTCATTGCCGTGATTGGGCAGGTCCTCACCATGCGGGCGCTGACCGGTTTCCACGACGAGAAGTCGACATGGGACGCACGCGAGCAAATTCGCGAAGACCTCCTGATCGAACTCGAGGTTCTCGAAGACAAGTCCACCAAGGCCAAGGCAGCGGCTGTGACAGCGGTCGCTGAGCGCGAGCAGGCCGAGACGAACCTCGCTGAGGTGCAAGCGCAGCTGGTCTCCGAACGATCCCGGGTCCTTGCGGCGAGAGACACCTATTCCAAGGTCGCTGAGTCTTCCGCAGAGCTGACGGCAGAGGCCGTGGGTCTGCGCGCGGAAATCAGGACGTTCGAGGGACAGAAGCAGGGATACGTGATCGAGATCGCGGAGCTTGAAGCACAGCAGACGGGTGTCGCCGATACCACGCAGGATCTCGTCCGCAAGAGAGCGCTCGTTGAGACTCAGGTCACGAACCTCGAGGACCGCCGCAACACCCTCCTCATGGAGCTCAGCGAAGCCCAAGCGAAGTTGATCGACGACCGTCAGTCGCTGGGAGAAGTGCAACAGGATCTCGCAGCGGCCCGAGGCGTGATCGCGGAGGCCAGCCAAGCAGATGCTGAGCGGGCCTCACTCCTAACAGACCTAGCGTCTGCTCGAAGTGAGCTTTCATCCGCAACCACAACTCGAGACAGAATGATTCGCGAGCGGGATCAGGCGATCAAAGATCGAGATGCGTTCCTTGCCGACCTTGCCGACACGCGCGAGACGTGGATGACCACCACCGAGGCTGCCAAGGAAGCCTCGACTGAACTGGCTGTCGTCCAGAGCGAGGTCAAGCAACTCACCACTCACCGAACCGAATTGAAGGCTGAAATCTGGGGACTCGAACAAGAGCACACGGGGCTTCTCAGCGACGCTGCCGAACTCAGAGCTCAATGGCCGATCAAAGCTGACCTCGAGGAGGAACTCGCCTCGATGAGAACGGAGAAGAAGGCACTGCGTACGGACATCCCTGTGCTGCGCAAGGAGCAGGAGTCCGTCCAGACGTCCTTGACAACTCTCAAGGCGGAGGAAAAGGCCGCCAGAGAATCCGTGGCAGCACTCAAGGGGCGCAAGCAGACCCTTGAAGCCGCCGCTGCAGCGCTCGTGGCTCAGGAGGCCAGGCTCGTGGAGCTCAAGGAGGAGATCCGTGCGGCTCAAGCGAAGAAAGAGGCCGTTGCACTCGAACTCCAAGACCTTCAGCGCGAAGCCCAACAGTACCAATCCAGCATCTTTGAGCAACTCCGCAAGCTGGCCGAGGCGTTGACAGGATCAGATGCTGAGAAGGAGAAGGACGAGGACAGCGCCACCGGACCGGGAGATTCGGGGGATGACCAATGAGCTGGGAGACCCTTCTCTTCCTCTCCATCCTTGGCACCGCGGCGGCAGTGGGCGTAGTCGCGTTGGCAACAGGCCTGGGTATCCGCTACCGGCGCGAGCTCCCCAAGCTCCCGATCAAGGAGAGCCTTGAGGCGCTGACGCTGAAGCGTGACCAAGAGGAAGCCTCGCTCGCGGAACTCCAGGATGAGATATCGCAGGCTCGCGAGGACATCCGTGAAGGAGACCGCGTCCGGAAGTTTCTCGAGAACTCGCAGCCCCAGGTCCAGGCTGTTCAACGGGAACTCGAGGAACTCATCAACGAGAAGGGAAAGGCGGAGTCCGAAACGGTCTCAGCGATGGAGGAGCTGGAGCGGGCGGAGGGAAGCCTGAAAGCCGTCAATAAGAGGATCGAGGAAGCGGAGTCTGCTCTGTCCCCCCTACGGGTCGAGCAATCACACCTGACCGGGGCCCTCGAAGGGCTGCGCGAGCAGCGCGAGACCCTGCTCCAGTCGATCGAGCAGCTCAGGCAGACGCATGCTGCTGCGGGCGGCATGGATGAGGACACCGACTCGCGAGGAGATCTCTGGGTTCCGACCTTCAACCGAGGTGACGCAGGAGGCTTGACCGACGAGCGACAGCGCCTCGATGGCATGGCCAATCAACTGACGGTCGCGGGTATCAGACTTCCCACACGGACGATCAATGCGTTCCACACGGCACTCAAAATCCAGGACATCAGCCCGCTGACTGTCCTTGCAGGAATCAGTGGAACAGGCAAGAGCCTGCTGCCACGCCTGTACTCGAAGTGCATGGGCCTCCACTTCCTGAACCTGCCCGTTCAGCCGGGGTGGAACTCGCCTCAAGACTTGTTCGGCTTCTACAACTACATCGAGCATCGATTCAAGGCCACTCCCCTCGCCCGCGCACTTGTCCAGTTCGATCAGTTTAACAGATCGAATTGGCCGCTCCCGACCAACAACGACGGGCTCGAGGATCAGCTACTCATCGTCCTCCTTGACGAGATGAACTTGGCTCGCGTCGAGTACTACTTCTCCGAGCTCCTGTCGCGCCTGGAAGTCCGACGATCCATCGATGCCGCCGACGCCATTGAGAGAATGAAGGTGGAGATCCCCCTTGAGATTGGACACGCAATGCGGCGGCGTGGTGACGAGCTAGAAGATGTCTCCGTCTCCGTTTACCCCGGAGAGAACGTGCTGTTCACCGGCACGATGAACGAGGACGAGTCTACGATGTCGCTCTCCGACAAGGTCCTCGATCGCGCAACGGTCCTTCGGTTTGGGAGGCCAGCAGAGACAATAAGGGCGCAACCGCAGATGGACCGTATTGAGTCCTCTGCACCACTGGCACTATCCACCTGGAAGCGCTGGCTCGATCCAGGGGATCTCCTTCCCGACGTGCGCGATGCCGTCGAAGAACTGGAGGACATCATGGCCGGGGCAGGCGCTCCCTTCGGGCACCGCGTCTCCCAGGGGATCATCCACTACATCTCGCTCTACCCCGACCAGACGCCGAATGGGCAGCGCATGGCATTGATTGACCAGATTGAGCAGAGGGTCCTACCGAAGCTTCGGGGCAGAGAGCTCGGCTCGATCCAGGATGCCCTCAACCGGCTGACAGGGCTGATCAGGCGGATGGAAGACCCCCAGCTGGTCGACGCCATCCAAGCCGGCAAGAACGAACTCGAGGGGACCTTCTTCTGGACGGGCATAGACCGCACGGACAACGACGCATGAGATGAGCGCCAGATTGTACTCCTCACCATGGGCGTCATTTGCCGGCGAGGCGGGAGTCGAACTCTCCGCCTCCCCAACACCAGTGCTTCAAGGAGTTGTGCACCCCCGCCTGACTGGTGCACTGCCTGATCGCCTCGCATGGAACGGAATCCGCCCGATGCCCGCCTCGCCATCTTCGGGCCCCGAACGAGGCCACTGGGATTTGCCGTTCCCTATCAGTGGAGAGCAATCAAGTGCGGTCGTCACTGAGGGACCCGCGTCGACTGCGGTCCAACTCGTTGGGCTTCGCGCGAGAACCGCGGGAGCGGCACGTGAAGCAGAGCCGCGCGAGCAGTGGCTTGTTTGGCAGCTTCAGCGCTATGCAGAGCTTTCAGACTTTAGGGCGAGCGACGACCCAGACACCTCCCTGGAGGGAAAGCTCCCCTGGGGCACCAGGCGAACTTGGCAGTCCGTTGAGAAGTATTGGCGACAGGGAGGCGAAGATGCAGCAGAGCTCGCCCTGGTTGTACGGCTAGCCCAGGACAGCCGGCTGCTCCACGCACTACGGTCGATCGAGCGAGGTCCTCGCCGCATGCTCTTCCGGCAACACAAGAAGGTGAAGCTCTCTCGCATCCAGGAAATGGACGCGGGCACACTGCGTGCTTACTCCCAGGCTCCGGGTCGGAATGCTGCGCAGAAGGCCGGAGCGAAGCAGGAGCTTATAGCAGTTGTTCGCCAGGACACGGTTGACTTGGTCGAGAACCGCCTCTTGCAGTGGATCGCCGATCGCATGCGAAGCATGGCAGAGGTGTATTGCGCACGGAACCTCCGGTTTAAGCAGAGCGCCCGCTTCCTGCGAGTTCGGCAGCTACACGGCATTTGTAAGAAGATCCTCGAGAGTCCGCGGCTAGAAGAGGTCAGCGCACTCCAGCACCATCTCGCAGCTCCGACCTACTGCCTGCAATCTGAACGCAGGTACCGACAGATTTGGAAAACGTACGGTCTGATCAGGCGGCAAGAGCGGCTCGAGGACGACGCGTGGCAATGGCAGACGCGATTCTGGGGCACGTCCGCCCGCCTGATCGTGGGGTCCATGCTGCTTGGTCTCCAAGGCTGGTCAGAGCCAAGAGCTTCCACACCGTATTTCCGGAAGGAGGGGATCTGTGGACAGTGGACGCAAGGTCCCTCAGCTCCAGGTCCGCTCGATACGCCGTACGGTACGTGCCATGTCCTAGACCCAAGGGCGATTGAGAACCCTGGCCCAGGGCCCATTGATTGCCTTCCGGATGAAGCCATGGACAGCGGTGCGGACTGGATTCTGGTCTGGCCTACTAGGCAGCGCATCCTGCTTCTTTGGTCCGCTGTCGCGAACGGCACGGGCAGCACGGGTCCAGCGGAGCTTGGGCTCGAGGTTCTGTCTAGGCGCCTGATTGGGCTCTCTGGGAGTTCGGCCTGGGCCTGGAGTGGCATCCTGTTCGTGGCAGAACCAGACCAGGCTGGGAAGGACTACTGGTACCTAGAGGAAAGCCCAGGAGTTGTAGTCGTCCGCGTACCCAGCGACGTCCACTTGCGCTGGGACGACATTCAGGCCGGTCTCCAGGTTGCTGTTGAGGAACTGCACCGTGGCTGACCTCCTCTGTGTGGATCTGACAGCTTTCCGGCCCGCAGCTATGATGGACGGCGGTCCACTCGAGGCAATCTGGCCCGCATTCTGCCTTCCCTATTTTCGGGGCGAACTGCCTCTCGTAGGGGCAGCAGCCATGCAGCACAGGAGGTCAAGCGACCCAGAATCCTGGGATGATGAAGCTCGGCTAGACCTGGACCGCCGCGGTCGCTTTCTCCTTGCAGAGGGCTGGCTGGCCATGACCCTCGAGCCTGACAGCTTCCAACCGTCAAACGCCGTCTGCTCATGGACTCCGCAGGGTGATGGTGGTGAGCAAGTGGAGGTTCCCTTTCCAGATGTCATTCGGTCAGTAGTGCGCCGGTGGTCGTCTCCCGAAACTTGGCTTGCCATGATCGTCCCTGACGGGCTCGGCCCAGGCCCCCGCCAAGAGATCCTCGACCGAATCGAGTCTGACTTCGGTCGGGTTCAGCTAGTACCGCGGTCTGTTGCCGCAGCTCTCGCTTGGTGTAGTCGCCAGGAAGTGAGCAATCTGGTCGACCGCACAAACCCGACGCGAGGAGAGCGCGCCGCTCATCTCCTCATCACCACAACTCCGGCCGACACGTGGGAAGCCGCGGTCGTCCCCATCAGGTTCGAAGGCGAATCCGCTCGGCCTCCACTTTGCCCAGTTCACCAACGCGTCCACCACCGGTCCGAGGCGAGCTACGCAGGAATCGAGCAATGCCTCCCAGCAGGGGTCATCGACGGGGACGCCGCTGATGAGAAGCGTTGGGCATCCTGGCTAGAGTTCGATGGCCACGGCCACAGATTCGTTGAGAGCGTGCGTGAGAGCGGAACTCGCAGGGCATTTGCAGACTGGAGCCTCCCAGGAAGGCTTCGTAGCGGCTGGAGGCCCGGAGATGCGACTGACGAAATCAATGCGAACCTGAGGCAGGTGATTTCGGAGTCAGGGATTCACAGCTGGGTACACGTCAGTTCTTTAGATGACGCAAGGTTGCCGGATCAGCTCGGGTTCCTAACGGAGTTCGACCTTCCGGCTCCCGAGTTTGCAATCGAGGACGCCCTACTTGCAGGCGGGCTCGAGCTCTTGCGGCTTGTCGCTGAGGGGAAGACTCCGTACTATGAGTCTCTTGCTCAGGTGGATCTATACGTCAAGGGCACGAACGAATACCGGGATCCAGTTCAGGAGTGGAAGCCCCTCATCGAGGCGACTGAAGTCCCGGCAGGCCGTGACTACACCTCACCTGAACCGATCGTGGATCTATCACTTCCTCCAGGAGAAGTAGCAGCGATCGACCTCATCGTCCGCTCCGAGCGAAGGAACCAGAGGGAGCTCGGTTCCCTCAGCGTGGTGCAAGTCAATCCGCAGGCGGAGGCTGTTCCAGTCAAGGTCAATGCTCGCCTCAGCCCGGGGCAGGGTCTTGTTCGCTTCGAGGTGGAATCAGTCCCACCGGGCAGCTTCTTGGCCGAAGTGCGCGAGAGCCAACTCACCCCTCAGTCCACGCTCCAACCCATCCTCTACTCGTGGCCGCCTGGGTCTGCGTGGGTGGCTACAGACCCGGCGGAGTCAGACCTAGCGGCCCCGCAGCTTCGACAACTAGTCCGCGCGCTCTGCGGCAACGGCGATCTGCTCAGCAGTATCCAAAGTGCGCGTCAGTTTATCGGAAAGTGGAATCACAGAGACCCCAGCACACCATTGTTCTCAGGTGTCCCGGCCGGGGTTCACCCACTATTCGTCTACGATGGGATCTTCCCGAGCGATGTTCGGGAAGCATGTAACTCTGTCGAGCCGCTCCTCGTTCAAATCTGCGCGGCCCTCCCACAAGCCCTTGATGCTCACGAGCGCCTGAACAACAGTCTACTTTCGCTCGCGAGCTGGCTCTATGCACGATGCCCCGAGAGTGTCCTCGATAGGGTTCGGGCCAGCCTGGAGGAGTCTCCCAATGCGCCCCAAGAGAGCTACTACTCGTGTGTGGGCAACTGCTTCACGCGGACAGAAGACCACCGTCGCTTCTATCGCCACCTGCTTCGCATCAAGAGGAGCCGGGCACGCGCCCACTTGCAAAAGTACCCCTGGATCCGCGCGTGGAGGAATCTCGCACGATTCAGAGTCAACAGCATGAGCATGGACGCCATCTCGACGACGGACATGGGGCGTCTGTTTGATGAGTATCTTAAGCAGTTCAAGCACTCAGCTCCGTCCAAGCAGGGGAAGTCGATGTTCCTGCACTGCTGCTACTTGGCTCCCCACCTCTTGAAGCGAAGGCGATTCGACCCGAGCTTTTTGCCCAAAGAAGGTAGGCGCACTCGAGCTTTCCGAGAAGTACTGCAATGGGCAGCTTCGGCGTCCCCTTCTGAGAGACTACGGCGCAACGTGAACTGCGCGATTGAGTTCCTAGAGAGCAGAGCTGACGTGAACACCCTCCAACGCTTGAGCGACGCTGATTCTGCCTAAGACGACAGATCGGCCGGAACCTGAGGCGTTGCGGACGCAAGCGCACCCCTCCGAATGCGTCCAGCATTCGTCCGTCGTCGAGATCGCGTTCACTGGGGATTGACTACGCCGTTTAGTCGGATGGCATGGACCACTTCCATTCGACTCACGGTGACTCCTTCATCACTTGGTATAGGACCGTACGGCGCGCTCTAGCTCCATAGCCGGCGTCGGTTCCCGTCGGGCTGACGGGGAATGCCATCCGGCCCCGTACGAGCACCCCACTAGGCCCTACATGACCAAAACCTCATCAGCTCGACCAACACCTCGAAGCGCCAAGCCGAAGCGCACCGTTTGCTATCGAAGGCGACTCGTATAGCACCGACAGTGGAGCCGACGTCTGCCCGTTGAGCGCCGCAACTTGACCTATAGCCGATCGAGTGCCACCCGAAGTCCTTCGAGCATCATTGCTGCCGTGGAGGAGAACACAAACCGCAAGGTTCGAACCCCTCGCGTGCTTCGCCCTGGGTCATCGAGATCCGAGAATTCTTCAGTGCGCCGCACCCGGCCAGGTGGTACTTCGAGCCAGTCCGTGACACGTACACCGTTGTCGAGCGGTTGCGCTCGTCATTTGCCCCGACCTCACCCACCCGCCACAGTCCCTTGCGGGCTATGCGCGCGCGCTCTTCGAACTCACGAAAGGTCTCCATGTAGTCAAAGGGATACTTCACGTAGGCGTGGCCGTAACCCTGTCGAACGATCTCGAGGTTAACGAACATCCCGTCGGGAGCGCGGTAGAGATAGGCCAGTCGTCGGCCATAACGATCGAGGTATTGGCTGCGCGAGTCGGAGAAAAGGTACACGCGCTCGCCAGCCAGCAGATTCTTAACGAATTCGCTCGCTTCAGTGCCATAGGCCTCGATCGGCCGACGCGGATCCACAGTCTCTGGCGTGTCGACACCCACCAAGCGGACCTTGGTCGCCACACCATCGATGTCGACGACCACGGTGTCGCCGTCGACGACGCGGATTACGGAATGCGACGTGCGAGTGTCGAGATCGGGAGCGGAAACCTTTGGCGCCTCGACCGCACCACGATCGGTCGCGGTGAGATGTTTCCAGCCAACTACCGGCACCGCCAAGAGGGCGATGATCGAGGCTCTCTGAACCAGTTTGTGCATGGTGTCGCTTGCTTGAACCCAGGAGGCGTTGGCGTCCACCGACAATAAAATCGGGGAATCGAGGTCCTGGGAGCTCGCGCTCAGCTCGAGGAGCTGGAGGCGGGCGGTTACACAGCAAGCGTAACACTCATCGAGACAGGCGATTGCGTCCTTGACGCCGAATTGGGGCCATTTCGAAGGGTACACCTCGTCCTGAGCAGTGCAGGAGCCGACGGGGCTCTGAAAGACGGGTCGGCGAGCGGCGAGTTCGTCGTTCGCTTAGATCGAAAATCCGGTCCGACACGTGCAGGAAGCGCGATCGCACTCTGGCCTTTTCAGTGAGTTCAACTTGCCCTCTCCTCGTCTTGCTCTGGAAATGGAGCATGCGGTGCACACGACGAGTGGTACGCCCGGCGGGATTCGAACCCACGACCCCAGCTTTAGGAAAGCTGTGCTCTATCCAACTGAGCTACGGGCGCCTGGACGGACAGGGTACAGCTGCTCCCCGCTCATGCCCATCGTGAGTGTTGATCCGTCGCGAGGCAGGTCCCTGACTCTGATATTTTCGGCGCCATGCGCAGCAGAGGGAAGCTTGGCGAGCGCGACGCTCCGGTCATGCCCCGACGTTTAGGGGCCCACAAGCTCCTCAAAAAACGGTTGCCGACTTCCTTGATCCACACTAAGCGTGGAGAGGTGCCGCGATGGACGTTGGTACCGGCGCTTGGAACCGCGAATGGCCGTCTACATCGCCTCCGCATTTCGTCAACTGCGTGCACTCACGCAAGCAAGAGCGAAGCAATCAGCACTACCGCCGCGGATAAACAACCTCCTGCTGAATCCTTCGGTCTTACATTGTATTTCGCCTCTTGCGCGTCAAATTCTTCAGCCTTCGCATTCGCGAGCTCCAATTGCTGCGCCGTGAACTTATCCGTGATCGCGCTAAGCTCCTCTTTGGTCCGCTGAGTCCATTCATCACAGTTAGCCCAGCCGGATTTCTTCGCCCTTCCGCTAGTGGATACCCCATTGAACAGCCGGACCAAGTTCCGACAGTAATCGCTCAGTTCCTTCTTTGACTCACGAATGGAATCCTTGGCTTCCTTGCGACAATCGCGGGCGAGCTCCAGTTCATATTGCCGGTCTTCCTTATCCTGAATCTGACGGGCCTTCTCCATGCCCCGTTCCGAACCAGAAAGATCCGAAATCGCGACGGCCAAGTCTCTGATATACGATTCGATATCTTCAACTCCGCCGATTTCCTGAATGGCGTTTTCTGCGGCCTCGAAATCCGTTTCAGTCTTCTCGAGTTCCTTCTGCGACTCCTCGCTTGCCGCGTCAAATTCTTCGGCCGTCAAATCGCCCGGCGGACCATCATAAATCGCGTTCTCAATGTGTTCACAAGGCAAGCCTTCATTGCCTGCCGCACAACTACAACTTGCACGCAGCAATAGACGGTCTGCATTTACCGCAAATTTGACGACAAAGCTTGCCTCTGAATCTGAAACTGCGATCTCGTACATACAAACCTTCTAAGTTCCGTCACCGGCGTCCACCAAACTGGCGGATTTCGCAAGCGGCAAGGAGTGGCATCAAGTGTAACTGGAACGCAAACCGGGATTCGAACCCACCACCCCAGCTTTTGGAAAGCTGTGCATTATCCTACTGAGCTACGGGTACTCGGACGGCCAGCTTAACGCGGCGCTGCTCACCTGCCCATCGCGGGTAGGGCTCTCCAGCGCAAAGAGAAGTTAAAGAGGCTGGATGCTCTATCGAGCGGCATTCCGACCGAATCCTAGCGAGCAGCGCTACCGGTCCCGCCCGAGCCGCGACGGTTTCGCCTGCGGCAACCGAGGCTCACTCCGAGTCGCTCCTAGTCGATTAGACCGGACCGGCCGATACTTCTAAGAGTGCTCTAGAGACCTTCCAGAATCTCAACTGCTCTGCTTGGGCCAATAGACACGCGTCAAGGGGACAAGCGCCCGATCTTCAGGACGCAGCTCCTCGTAGAACTCGATGTAGAGCTCCGCGAGTCGATCCAGATCGACGAGTGTCACGGGAACTTGAGAGCGCTCCGCCTCATACTTCGCCTCGCGAGTAACCCCACCGGTGCTGACGAAGAGCCCCTTGTCGCCCGGCCGCAGTGCAGCGAGGAAGGATCGCAGGATTGGCGCACCGAGTGGTCCACTCCGGTGCTTCACTTCGATCCGAATGCGTGGCTCTTCGAGGCCGAGACCATCGGGGCTGGCCTCGATATCGCAGCCGCGGTCCGGGCCGGTTGGCGAGACGCGCGCGCGATAGCCCATTCCCCGCATTACTCCTGCCACGAACTCCTCCATCTCGTCGGGAGCTAGACGATTAATCGCGTCCTTTCGACTCTCGTGCGCGCGTTCGATCGCATCTTCTACGGGGTCTTGGGCGAGGAGTTCGTCATCGTCCTCCGAGCCGGCAGGTCCCACCTCGGATTGCGCTGGCGTAGCGGCCTTCGAGTTACCGCTCGAACGGAGCGCCTGGATCTCGTCCCATGTCGGCTCTGGAATCTCGAAGATGGCGAGGAGACTGCCGAGTGAGTATTTGGCTTTGTCAGTTAGCGAGTCTCTATGAATCTGATCCGTCCAGTTCACTGCTCGACGAGCAACGAGATCAGGATTTCCATCCGAGACGTGCTGGTACGCACCGGCAATTTCGCCGAGGTGATACATGCGAGCGCTCGGGTCGTAGGTGATGACAGGATCGCCCACATCGATTCGATTCCGAATCTTGTGCAAGCAGCCGACGGGGCTGACTAGCTGCAGAGGCTTCAAGTGCGGCAGGGCCTCAGTCACTTGCGCCTTGATCGCATCGCGAGTAGTCGCGTTCGTGAGATCACCCACATCCTCCCAACCGACTGCAACGAACTCTCCGGACAGAAACTCGTCCAGGTACACGCCCTTGCCGCCCGCGCGAACCATCCAGCAAGTAGAGGTTGATTTCTTCATAGGTCGCTCAGGTTCATCAATGCTCGCATCATGCTCAAGTACGCCGTTATAGCGAGCCGCTCGATCATACGGGTACGTCCGACCGATACGGAGTCGCACACCCTGTATGATGCTCCCCCGTGAGCAACGACCCGCCCACCACCGCCGAATCCGCCGGCACCGTCATCGACCGCTACCACCTCCTCCAGGAGATCGGCGAGGGCGGCATGGGCACCGTCTGGCTCGCCGAGCAGACCGAACCGATCACGCGACAAGTCGCGCTCAAGGTCATCAAGCTCGGGATGGACACGCGCGAGGTCGTTCGGCGGTTCGAGGCGGAGCGGCAGGCGCTGGCGCTGATGGATCACCCCGGGATCGCGAAGGTCCTGGACGGCGGAGCGACGGCAACCGGCCGGCCCTAATTCGTCATGGAGCTGGTCGACGGGGTTCCGATCACCGAGTACTGCGACGAGGCGCGGCTCGAGTTGCGGGAGCGGCTCGAGCTGTTTGCCCGCGTGTGCGAGGCGATCCAGCACGCTCATCAGAAGGGCATCATCCATCGCGATATCAAGCCGTCGAACGTGCTCGTCACGGAACAGGACGGGGAGGCGGCTCCGAAGGTGATCGACTTCGGGATTGCGAAGGCGACCGGGGCGGAGCTGGCGCAGGCGACGATGTTCACGCAGGTCGGGCAGTTGCTCGGGACGCCGGAGTACATGGCGCCGGAGCAGGCGGGCGCGAGTGGGGAGAGCGCCGACGTCGACACTCGGGCGGACGTGTATTCGCTCGGGGTGCTGTTGTACGAGCTGCTGACCGGGACGAAGACTTTTGACCTCGCGTCGGTGCTGGACTCGGGGTACGAGGAGCTACTGCGCACGATTCGCGAGGTCGATCCGGTGCGGCCTTCGACGCGGGTTTCGGGGCTCGGGCAGTCGGCGACGGAGATTGCGGCGACGCGGCGCTCGGAACCGACGACCCTGTCGCGGCACCTCCGCGGGGACGTCGACTGGATCGTGATGAAGGCGCTCGAGAAGGATCGCGAGCGGCGTTACGAGACCGCGAACGAGCTGGGGTTGGACGTTCGTCGTTACCTGGCGAGCGAGCCGGTGCTGGCGGTGCCGCCGAGTGCGCTGTATCGGTGGCGCAAGCTGGTGCAGCGGCGGCGGAAGACGGTGGTCGCGGTGGCGGTGATCGCGGTCCTGTTCGTCGCGGGGACGATCGGGACCGGAGTCGGGTACTGGCGGACCCTGCGGGCGAACGAGAAGCTGGATGTGGCGCTGGAGGAGAAGGGCGCAGCGCTGGCCGGTCGGATTAATCGGCTCTGTTCATAACCGTCGGGTGCCGTGATTCGAATCCGCACGCCGTCTCAGGCGCGAAGCACGCGATCTCGGCCCGCGACCAAATTGGGATGTAGGCGCGCCCGTACTACGCTCGCCGTAGGCGAGGAGCCGATTTAGTGATCTTGGTCATTACCGACGTCGGTCGCCATTGCCTTGCCGCGTTGGCGGTTGGCTTCGTGCCAAAAAGGGGCTGCCGTCTCGAGATCGCGGAACCAAATTTGGACGGTATCGTCGTCGAAGAGAGCAGCGATACAGGTTCCATCGGGGCTCCAATCGACATCGTTCGCTTCAGCTCCGTGACCCTCTAGGGAGATCAGGTGTTCCCCCGTCAGCCCATCCCAGATTCGAACGGTGCCATCAGTGGACGCTGATGCGAAGCGCGAGCCTACCGGGCTCCACGCGACGTCCCTGATCACGTCGGAGTGTCCGTTCAACTCAGCAACCAGCGTACCTGCTCGGCTGTCCCAAAGCTGGTAGACGTTCTTGCGGAAGCCAGCGAGGATGAGTAACCCATCTGGGCTCCAGGCCACACGTTCGGCTTCGCCTCCGGGACCGGCAATTGTGCTGAGATGAGCTCCGGTCAGGCGATTCCAGATGCGCACAGTGCCGTCCTTTGAGGCAGAGGCTATGAGCTCGCCCTCCGCACCAAGCGCGATGTCGTTTACCGCATCCGAGTGCCCCTCGAGCACGCGGACGTGAGCGCCGGTTTCGCCGTCCCATATCCTCACGGTTCCGTCTCGAGAAGAGGATGCAATTGAGTCACCGTTTGGACTCCAGGCGATGTCCGTAACTGGACCATCATGGTCGCTCATCGTGGCGAGCAGCTCACCCGTGATTCCGTTCCAAATACGAGCCGAACCGTCCTTCGATGCGGAGACAATGCGCGAAGCGTCCGGACTCCAAGCCAGGTTGAAGACGTGACTCTCATGTCCCTGCAGAGTTGCGATTAATCGACCGCTAGCGACGTCCCACACCTGAAGAGTTTTGCCTGCTTCAGAAGCGATGCGGGAGCCGTCGGGACTCCAGGCAAAGTCGTGGATTGGATTCTCGGCCCCCCCGAGTGTAGACAGGTGAAGGCCGGTTTCTCCGTCCCAAATAAATAGGGCGTGGTCATCCCATGTAGCCGTAGCGAGCCGCGTTCCGGTCGGGCTCCAGGCGCTGGGGCTCCATCCATCCCCATGGGCCAGGTGTCGGCTCGAATTGCACGACGCGGAAGAGCTGCCACGACGGATGAGATCTGTTGGAGGCACAAGCTCCGAAGACTCGGATCTAGTTCTGGCATCCCAAATCCGCAGTGTCTCGTCGAAGGAGGCTGATGCGATACGAGTACCGTCCGGGTGCCAATCCGCGTTCAACACGAAATCACTGTGACCAACCAGGGTCGCAGTCGGCGCACCGGTTCGTCCGTCCCATGTCCGCAGAGTCGAGTCCCAAGAGGAGGATACGATGGCCAGACCGTCAGGGCTCCATGCCACGTGTTCAACTGGCGCGGTATGGCCGACCAGAGATGCGATGAGACTTGCGGTCTCAACCTCCCAGAGCCGAAGCGTGTGGTCGAACGACGCAGTGGCAATACACTTGCCGTCTGGACTCCACGCCAGGCGCTGGATCGACTCCGTGTGGCCTTCAAGAGTCGCAAGTTGCGTGCGAGAGCTCGCGTCCAGCAGGCCGACCGAGCCGCCTTGAAGCGTCGCAGCGACGCGGTTTCCGTCGGGGCTCCAGGCCATGCAACCTCGCCGGCCAAAGAGCATTGGGACCGTATCGATCAGATTGAAAGTCCTTGCATCCCACAAGTACATGCCGTCCCGTTCGGCCGAGGCGATGTACCGCCCGTTGGGGCTCCAGGCGACCATGGTACTCTCGAGTCCCGAGCTCGCACCTGGCAACGTCGCTATAAGGTCACCCGTTCGGGAGTCGTAAACCGTAACGTCTTTTCCCGTGCAGGCGATCCGCTCGCTGTCCGGGCTGAACACAATACTGTTCAACGAGTTGTTGACAGCGAGCGAGTCTAGAGGGAGGGAGTAGAGAGGCGAGTCCATCTGTCCGTCCCAGACATGAACGCTACCGCCGAAGGACACCGAGGCAATCAATGCGCCATCTGGGCTCCAAGTTGCGAACACACTTTCGGTTGCACTGCCATGGAGCGTCTTCACCAAGGCCCCATCGTTCCCGCTCCAGATCCGAAGTGCGAAGTCACCGGAGGCTGCGACAAGCTTCGATCCATCGGGACTCCACGAACAGTAGTAAGCTCCCTCATCGTGTCCACGTAGTGTTTGAAGCGAAAAATCGGTCTTGAGCAGAAGGTGGTCCCATTCCCAGCTTCGCAAGCGTGGAGGTGTCAACTGCAGAAGATCCTGCGCCGCACCGACCCTGCCACCTTCGAACTCCGCGCTGGAGCCCAAAAGCAGCGCACGATAGGTCAGGCGATCCTTGTCTCGCTGTGCTACGACGAGCTCCCATTGCATCCACGCCATACCCAGTAGCGCAATGAACGCCGATGCGATTACACCGCTCACTGTCGGGTGTCGGAGGATCCACTTCCGCGCTCGCGTTGCCACCCCCGGCGGCTTGGCGCGGATCGGCTCGTTGGCCAGCATGCGTCTCAAGTCCGCCCCGAACTCGAGCATGTTCTGGTAACGATCCTGGGGGCGCTTCTCCATCGCCTTCATGGTGATGATCGAAAGCTCTCGCGGAATCCTCGAGCGAATCCTCTTCGGTTCGGGTGGATCGTCCTCGAGCACTTTGGCCGCGATCTGAAGAACTGAGTCGGCCTCGAACGGGCGCACGAGGGTTAGAGCCTCGTAGAGTGTCGCGCCAAGACTGAAAATGTCCGTTCGGTGGTCCATGGGGCCGCTCTTGGAGTCGGCCTGCTCTGGACTCATGTAGAGGGGCGTACCCTCTCCCGTCTGCGAAAGGCTCTCGGCGTCCGAGACCTTCGCCAGTCCGAAGTCGACAACCTTCGGCTGGCCCTCCCTGGTTAGCAGGATGTTGCTTGGTTTCAGATCGCGGTGGATAACACCGGCCACATGAGCGGCTTGGAGGGCGTCGCACAACTCCGAGAACACTGACGCGATAGCCCGGTAGTCCCCCACACTCCGAACAACATCGCGTTGTGCATCCAGGTGCTCTCGCAAATCGCCACCGTCGATGATCTCTTGCGCAAGGTACGGAACACCGTCCGCCTCGCCGAAAGCAAAGACCGTCGCCAGCCCAGAGTGGGTAATTCGGCTGCCAGCCTCGGCTTCCCGCTGAAAGCGGGCGAGCGTGCGCTCGGACAAGTAGCTTCCCGGGCGCAGGAGCTTCAATGCCACACGCCGATTGAAAGTCAGCTGGGTCGCTTCGTAGACGGCCCCATTCCCGCTCGGCCTCCCGAGGCGACGCCCAACGCGGTAATCTCCCAAGATCGTGCCGGGCGAAACGTCCGGCATGTGAGGGACTGCGAGAGGCCCGTCCAGAAAGGCGACAGCATCCTCTTGCTCGTCCAACTCCTTCCAAGCTTGCACCCGAGCCTGAAACTCGACGGCCTCCGCCTCAGTCGACCAGTAAATTTCGCTGGTCTCGGTTGCTCCTTCTCGAGATTCCTGGGCGACGAACGCTAGGAACTGAACATCCGCTGCAGATGCCGTTCCCAGCAATTTGATTCCCTTCTCGTGCCAGATTTTCGCGACGATGGCCGTGACCAGATGCCCCAAGCGGGGGAACTTCTGACGGTACTCCTCCCAGGTTCGGGGTTTCTCGTTCGCAAGATCCTTAGCGAGGCATTCCAAGACACGCGACTGCAGTTCGGCATCGAGAGCGCGATCGTCAGGCATGGCTCGCACGGTAGGTGTGAAGGCTCAGGCCTGCCAGGGGCATGCTGACCGAACTGCTCATTGAAGGTCGGACCGGCTGGCGAGAGCCTGAATCCGTTGCTCCCTGCGATGAAGAGCGCCCTTGGCGTGCTCCAGGTAGCGCTGAACAAGCGGGCTCTCGTCCCTCTCGAGAACCGGACAGACTTTCTCGAGTTCCTCAAACGCGCCCGAGACGATCAGGCGTCCGATTCCCTCACCGCGGAGATCTGCGGAGTCGCTGAAGCAGAGAGAGAGAAGCAATGTCGTTCTGATTCCCGGCGAATCGGTCAGTCTCTTAAGTTGGGAGTTGCGCTCTTGGGGGGTTACCGCCGAGTAGAAGCTGATGACGGCGTCGCGTTGCGATGAGGTGATGGTCGTAGCTGGGCCTTCACAGCCTGCTGCTGATTGAATCCTCTCTTCGGTCATCGCGGTCACTGCCTCCAGAGGTCCGACCATGCTTTCCACAGGTCGAACCGCGGTTTCGTCGAACGTGATCGAGGCTTAGGCTTTCGCCATTTGCTGAGCCCGAGGAATCGATACTCGGTTCTGCCCACCGCAACTCCTGGTCCGTTGCCGAAGACGATCTTTGTTCTCTTCGCACTCAGCTTTTTCTTCAAGCTCTCTCGAACTGACTTTGGGGCCGATTTGGGCTGGCCCGCGATCGTTTTGGCAGGAAACCGTTTGGGGAGGACACTGGAAAGCCGTGAACTCAGTGCCCGCAGCCGGGAGGAGCCCCTTGCGAGAAGCGTCGGGGATCGCTTGAAACTCGATAGCTGCGGATAGAGTCCTCGAGTCGTCGTTCCGTGACGGTTCTGGCGCACGAAGACCTTCTGCTTCGTGCGACTCAAAGGTTGAGTTGCCGTCAAGCCGAGCTTGCGCTTGTAGGACTTGTACTGGCTCAGCCTCTCCTTGAGCGAGGCGGGCTTCGTCGGGCGGAGTTTCTCCGTCTTCCTGAGCACTCGCTTAGCAGCGTCTTGCTTGTGGCGAGATTGGTTCTTCGATGCCTCTGCAGCAATCTTGCCCCTATTGTGGGGAAAGACGTACACCTGCCGAGACTTGGCGGGCTTCGGGCGGGGGCGCCCCCTCGATTGAGCCTCCGCGGTAGGCGCGAGAGCAAGCGCAAAGGCTAGAGCAACCAAGCCCGAGACGACGTGACTCCGGGTGGACCTTGAATTCATGGGTCTAGCTCTGCGATTCGATTTGCTGATTCTCAGACTGGCAGCTCGAGAGTCCGGAAAGACGCTCGAGGCGAGGCTCGACTTGGCGCTTAGATCTGGCATCCGCCGCTATCTCTACGCTGATCACTGTGAGCACCGTCATCGCGACGCCACTTCGCGCTCAAGTGTTTCCCAGAACGCGTTCTGGCGCGGGTCTGGCAGGGCCGTCACCTGCCCACTCGAATCGATGAGAACTGCCGCGGGTACGGCGGCAACCCCGCAGATCGAAGCTAGCTGTCCCTGCGCATCGCGGATAGCTTTGATGCTCCCGTCGCTCGGAAGAAACCGGCGAATCATCTTGTCGTCAGCTGAAAAGGTATCGATTCCATAGCAGGTCAGCCCGCCGTTCGCGTTCTTTAGCCAACCCTCGATCTTCTTTCGAGCCTGGAAGCTGGGACCACACCCGGACCCACCGAAGAACAGTAGGACCGGCTTTCCGTCACTACCATCGCGGAGAACCACTCGCTCCCCATCGAGGAACTCCAAGCTCGCGTCCAGTAGGCCTTCACCAAGACGCGGAGGAGCATCCAAGAATTGGGAGCCTTCTGCGACGAACGAGGCTTTGGTTACGCGAAACTCAGTTGTTGTAGTGGTTGTCAGAGTTAGGAGTTGCGGAAGCATGACTCCCTCGACGTCTGCGTAATTCTGAAGCGCCCAGGTCATTGGAGCGGGCGCGAACTTGCCTTGGACATCAAAGATGAAGCCGCGAATGTGGCCGCTCTGTTCCTCAACGTAGAGCCGGTCCTTTCGCCCATCTTTCGCGGTTAGATCTACGGCGTAGCAATCGACTTCCATGAAGGAATGCACATCGATGGTTCGAGCACTTGCGTATTCATCAAGTATGCTCTGAGCCGCCCACGGAGACAGGGCATGGCGTACTACGTGATGGATGCTTTCGATCACGCCGAAGCGCGTGTCCCTGAATTCTGGAGCGACCCACGAAGGCAGAAGAACGTCCTTGGAGCGGCTCCAGGCGTGCTTGCCGTCGAAACCCGACTCCTGCCCGATCACGTCCTTCGCCGAGATGACCTTCTGGGGGTAGGACTCGCTTCCGAGATTCACTGCGGGCAGGACCTGAGCGGCACGCCGGTACCAGCGGATAAATCGGTATGGACCTTGTGCCGCAGCGAAGAAGGTGATGCTGGATTCCTCAGCAGCACATTTCGCTTGAAGCGAATAGGTGTCGTGCGACACGGGATTCGATCCGAAGCGGGCTTGCGCAGCTCCCGTCATTAACTGGGCTGGGCTGGGAAGCGCGCGCGATTCTCCATCACTCTGTTCGCCGACTCCGTCGCCGAAGCCAAGGACTACAGCTGCCGCCGCGAGAAGAAAAGACATGACAAAGCTCCGTCAGATTGGATGGGTGTAAAGGTGAGGCCCGATGGGCTTGGCTAGACAATTCGGGGAGCGAACCTTCGGTTACAGAGTTTCCGGTAGTGACTCGATGCGAATGTCGTTTCGGCCCGGCGCTGAGGTCATGTCCGCGACGAATACAGGATGCCCCCTCCTTTGATCCGCGGATTGCCCTCGAGTGCCCAACTGCCCTACAAGGTCCTGAGGGGCATTCTAGTTGCGCTGTCGGCGCTTTGGGCCCTACAAAATCTAGAGAATTCAGCGTAACCTTCGCTCGGGGACGCCACTGATTGGGTGTCCCTGGAGTTGATCCATGATTAGACACATCCCCCGGTCATTCATCCTCCTCGCTCATTGCGTGCTTGCTGGTGCTCCCGTAGTTGCCGGCGGCAGCCCGATTCCCGAACGAGCCCCGATCCAGCTGAGTCGTGAGGCCCAGCATGTCCGCCTCCTCCTGATGGATGGCGCAGCAGCGGAGGCCGAGCAAGAGTTGCTCAAGTTCGATCCAGCTGATCCTGTCGCATCCACGCTCGACGCCTGGGTAGCGATGCAGCGGCAGGAGATGATGGACCCAACGTTCGCGTTCGGGATGTTGAGACTTCGAGCGGAAGGACTTCGGGACATCAGGCCCATCGCCGACATTCAGAGCCAGTTCGCAGCGGTGGTGGCTGCGGCTCCTGGCCTCAGGCCGTTCGTAGCGGATGTCATCTACGAGGCGGCCGCGATGGAGCTGTATGACGTTCTGGACGAGGGGCGCGGTGTTGTCCTGGGGGACTTCACTCTCTACTCGAACATTGCGCTCGGTTCAGGCTTCAGCTCGCTTCCAAGCTACGGCGTTTACTCCGTACGCCCCGAGACTTTCCCACCGGATGAGCTGCTGAGGGAATCTGCTGAGGGTCCGGGCTTCTTCAGCTACGCAGACGGATTCAGGTTGCTTGCATGGGCTCGGCAACAGGATCCTGCGGTCGTCGATCGATGGAGGTCGGTCTACGACGACATGGCCCTGCGGTTCGCCTCGGCCGAGCGCTATTCATCGTCCATTCAAACTGCATTGAGCTCGGGTGTGATGCCGAAGAACATTCTCGATTGGCTACTCGAACTCTTGAAGTTTGCGGAGCATCGCGGCCCGAGCCACGTCCGTGCACTTCAGGTCGCCGTCGCTACCCTATTCGAAGCGTCTCCTGGCTTTGTTTCGAGCCGAATGCAGACAGCACCGGAACAGCTAGCCGAGCTTTTTGACGGGTTTCGTAAAGCAACTCCAGCGCTCGAATTCCAAGCCGCCACGGAATGTGCTGGTCTTGAAGTCCTCCGACAGCCTAGGCAAACCGCCGACGGAAAGATGTCCGGCCGCTGACGAAAATGACTGGCAGTGCAAAGCCTCATCGTCAGGACAAGACAGCGATTGCTTCACGCGCGAAATTGAGGATCCCAACATGACCACCCTCCCCCTAAATGCCAAATTCCATGCCTTCGTTGTCCCGGCACTTGCCATATGTGTGCTTTGTGCCAGTGCTTCTGCCCAAGAAGCCACCGCCCGGCCAATGCAGCTCGGCCTGGACCAGGCAACTCGGAACTGGATCAATATCCAACCCTATGAGGCACGCGAGCGATGGGCAAAATCGGATGCTCCCGACGAAATGCTCTTGTCCGTCCTCGACGCTGTGCTGCTTAGTGGCGCTCCACTCACCTCGAGGGAACCACGTCTTCGCAAAGCTGCCCTGATTAATCCGGAGGCTGCCGTAGTACTGGGTTTGGCACTGCTTCGAGGGGACCTGGCGTCGACGCGCGCAGGTGAAGCAGCTGCATGGCTTGCTGAGGCTTCACGGAGCGGCCACCCTCACGCATGTGTCGAGTTGGCCCAGCTCTACAGAACGGGCAACGGTGTTCCCCGGGACCCGGACTATGCAGACGTTCTCTTGGACTACGCCGCAGAGTACGGTCACTTGGGAGCGCAGAAAGATCGCATCTTGGAAGCACTTCAACGCTCCGAGCCCTTAGCTGACCACCTGATCGCTTGGGGAGATAACGCCGCAGCTCTTGGCGACCCGGTCGGCTACACGGTTCTAGCCCGCGCCATGCTGGAGTCGGAACCGGATGAGTCTGCCGTAGAACAAGCGCTCGAGGCTCTCGAGGTCGCAGCTGCAGAAGGAGAGTGGGCCGCGCAGACGATTCTCGCAGAATTGGACCTGGGAGAGAATCTGATTCGAGAGGCGCGATCGAGGATCGAGGGGGCTGCGCTGGAAGAATGGATGCCCGCCCAACTGCTCATGGCGATGATCTGCGAACAGGAAGGGAGCCTCGACGAAGCGGTATCGTGGAGCCGCAAAGCTGCGTCGAGCGGTGACACACTCGCCCGGCTCCACCTTGCCGAGCTCTTGGCCAGGTCAGAAGATTCGATCAACGAAGCGATTGAAATTGCTGGGCAAATGGCCGGTGATGGGGATTTGGATGGCCACTACCTCTACGGGTTGCTGCTCTTGGAGCATCGAAATGCTGACGCCAAAGAAGAAGCTATCGGAATTCTGGCGATTGCCGCGGAACAGGGACACGGTCTCGCTTCCTACGCCCTCTCGCAATACCACGACGAGCTTGGCAACTTCTCGCTAGTCGTGAAGTACCTGCGCAAAGCCGCAGGAGTCGGCGTTGTTGACGCCTTGTGGGAGCTCGGCGAAATCATGCGCGATTATCACCCGGCTGAGTCGGTTCGGTGGTGGGCAGAAGGTGCGAGCGCAGGTGATGAGCGCGCCATTCGAGCACTTAGCCAAGCCTACCGGATAGGGTTTGGTGTTCCCCAAGACGTCGGTCGTGCAGAGAGTCTTCTCGCGCTCGTTTCACCAGAGCAAGCTGGCTGGACCCGTCATGACCTGGCGCCCGAGGTTGGCGCGCCGTTGAGTTTTCCTGGAGGAAGTAGGACCGGGTCTAGTTCGAAGTCCGTTGCGCCGTACCAAGATCTGGAGCAGGCCATAAACGGTAGAGGTGTTGGCCGTCGACGCCCGGAGAGCCGCGTCGCTCGCATCACCGATGAGGAACTCAATGCGGCGCATCAGCTCTATATGGAAGCGAAAAAAGCCATAGAGTTTCAGGAAGGACGGTGGATGACCCATGTGGAGCGTGAGTCCAAAGTGGCTGGCGATAAGGGCGCACAGGCAGGCTGGTTTGCCTTAACGGAGCACCCGACCCCGGACGACTGGATCGTGGAGCAGTACGAGGAAACCAAGAGCCTCTACGAGCTCCTCCAGCTGCTTCGATGGTAGCTCCTCGGCCGTTTCAGCGAGGCGGCGCTATGATGGTCACATCATGCCGTCCCTGGACCCGGAAACAACGATACTAACCCGGCGCGCGGTTGCAGGAGATATCGACGCTCTGAACGAGGTGGTCGCGCGATTCGCTCCCGCACTCCTCGCACTGGCCCGGCACAAACTTGGCGACTCGCCGCGAATGGCCTGCGACCCGGAGGACCTCGTCGCCGATACTTGGATCCGAGCATTGCCCCGACTCAATGAGTTGGAGCCTCGCAACGGACGGATTACTCCCGTCATCATGCGTTTCCTTTCAACGACACTCGTCAACCGCTACTTGACGATGCTCCAGAAGCACGTCTTGGGAAAGCCTGCTCGAGTCGGGATCGACGAACCTGATGGAGCACTTTCAGCAGCCGGGACGTCTGCGCTGAGCCGCCTTGGCCGGGACGAGCGACGCAATGCCGTGCATGATGCGATTGCCCGACTCGGCAAGTCCGATGCGGAGATCGTATACCTGCGCGCCATCCAACAGATTCCTAGTCAAGAAGTCGCAGAATTGGTCGGGGTAACACCGGGGGCCCTGAAGGTCCGCTACTGCCGAGCGCTCAAGAAGCTCAGGGAAGTGCTGCCGGACTCGTTGTTCACCGACTTGGACGACGAGTAAGTGAGCGAACAGCCCATCCTGTCGATCAGCGCGAGATTCCGCCGCTCTCGCAATACGCGCGTCTGATCCGCGCCCCATACAGAGCCCACCCGCCCTGTATGATGCCCCGCGTGACTAGCCACGACCCACCGGGCAACCACGCCGAATCCGCCGGCACCGTCATCGACCGCTACCACCTCCTCCGGGAAATCGGCGAGGGCGGCATGGGCACCGTCTGGCTCGCCGAGCAGACCGAACCGATCACCCGCCAGGTCGCGCTCAAAGTCATCAAGCTCGGGATGGACACGCGCGAGGTCGTGCAACGCTTCGAGGCGGAGCGACAAGCCCTGGCGCTGATGGATCACCCCGGGATCGCCAAGGTCCTGGACGGCGGGGCGACGGCGACGGGGCGGCCCTACTTCGTGATGGAGCTGGTCGATGGGGTTCCGATCACGGAGTACTGCGACGAGAGCCGCCTCGAACTGCGGGAACGGCTCGAGCTGTTCGCCCGCGTGTGTGAGGCGATCCAGCACGCTCATCAGAAGGGCATCATCCATCGCGATATCAAACCGTCGAACGTGCTCGTCACGGAACAGGACGGGGAAGCGGCTCCGAAGGTGATCGACTTCGGGATCGCGAAGGCGACCGGGGCGGAGCTGGCGCAGGCGACGATGTTCACGCAGGTCGGGCAGTTGCTCGGCACGCCGGAGTACATGGCGCCGGAGCAGGCGGGCGCGAGTGGGGAGAGCGCCGACGTCGACACTCGGGCGGACGTGTATTCGCTCGGCGTGCTGCTGTACGAGCTGTTGACCGGGACGAAGACTTTCGACCTCGCGTCGGTGCTGGACTCGGGGTACGAGGAGCTCTTGCGCACGATTCGCGAGGTCGATCCGGTGCGGCCTTCGACGCGGGTTTCGGGGCTCGGGCAGTCGGCGACGGAGATTGCGGCGACGCGGCGCTCGGAACCGACGACGCTGTCGCGGCACCTGCGCGGGGACGTCGACTGGATTGTGATGAAGGCGCTCGAGAAGGATCGCGAGCGTCGTTACGAGACCGCGAACGAGCTGGGATTGGACGTTCGTCGTTACCTGGCGAGCGAGCCGGTGCTGGCGGTGCCGCCGAGTGCGCTGTATCGGTGGCGCAAGCTGGTGCAGCGGCGGCGGAAGACGGTCGTCGCGGTGGCGGTGATCGCGATCCTGTTCGTCGCGGGGACGATCGGGACCGGGGTCGGGTACTGGCGGACCTTGCAGGCGAACGAGAAATTGGATGTGGCGCTCGATGAGAAGGGCGCGGCGCTGGCGGCGGAGGTGACGCAGCGGGAGCTCGCGATCGCGAACGCGGAGCGCGCGCGGTAGGCGTTACCGATCCAGGCTCAATCTCGCACCCATTCGATCCGGGCTAGATCGTCTCGCGTCCATGGCCGGGCGGATGCAACTGCGCTCGAGCATTCGAATGGTGAAACCTCGCTCCGATCAGGGTCGGCTCGTTGGACGGATGAACCGGGATTGATTCGATGCGAGATCGATCCTGGATCGGTGCTACGGCAGGATCGGTGCTCCGGCACTACACTCTTCGGATCGTCTGCCTGCCGGCTCGCCCCCACCACGGAACAGGAAGCATCATGAGGAATGGATTGGTCGGCTCGGAGGGAAGGTTGCCCGGGACCGGGAGCTCGAGAGCGGAGCGAGCGCGGCGATGGAGCGCGACGGGTCTTGGGATTGCGCTGTTGCTCATGGCGCTACTCACCGCGAGTACGGAAGCGCGCGTCTCGAACATCACTCGACAAGACGAGCCCACCCAAGACCTCCCCGACTTCCACGAGGTGACGGATCGCAACGGCGGCGTCCGCTTCCTGGGCATCCAGTACCCCAACCTGAAGGACGACCCCTTCCACACCACGGCGATGTTCTACCGCGAAGCCGGGGAGAAAGGGCCGCCTGCGTTCGAGGTTCGGCCGGGGACGCTGGTTGGGCAGCATGGCAATCTGATGGTCGTGGTGAAGACGGCGCTCGTCGAGTTGGGGATGGCCTACGAGAGCCAGGCGACGGTCGAGGTCGAGCTCTGCCACTTGGGGATGGAGCCTTGGCAGAGGTACATGAACGGAAGCGGGTTCAGCGATGTGAAGGTTAGCCGGGCGCTGATCGAAAAGGTCTGCGCGCTCGATGGGTTTGGCGCGAAGAGTCTCGACGTTCGGCAAGCGGTGGTCTGGATGACGGTGGCGCATGACGCGGGAGAACTTCGGGCTGGGGCTTCGGCGCTGTTCGAGGAGTATCGGCGGACGTGCATGGGCGAGTCGGTTCGGTTGAACGGGTACAACCCGTTCGGGATCGACGCGGGGGACTGGGCGGAGGCTTATGCGTTTGCGCGCGGAGTGTTCGAAGAGAGCGCGGGGACGGATGGGAAGCGCGTGCAAGAGCGCGGGGTGGTGGTTGCGAGGGAGGACGCGGCGACTGGTGACGAGCGCGACGGGCGGGAGAGCTCCGCGGAGCCGGCACCGGGTGGCGCGCGGGCGGAGAGCGCGGCTCTCCCACTGCCGATCGAGACGGTGGCTCTCGGTGAAGTGCGGAAGGCGCGCGAGGTCACGTTCGAGGCAACGTTTTCGGACCTCGAGAACACGCCCTATGCGGTCGAGTGGACGGCGAAGCGATTGAAGCGCTCGAAAGTGGCGACGCGGTTCGAGTCGGCGGCCGGGTCGATCTTCGATTCGTATGGGCAAGCCTTCGTGTGCCTCGACGCGTTCGAGTTCGAGCTCGGGGCGGAGAAGGGCGCGACGGCGAGCGGGACGGCTCGGGTGTATGCGCGGTTGATGCCGCGCGATCCGCTGAGCACCAGTCACAAGCTCGTTCCCGCCAATGAGGACGTCGACCTCGTGCTGTACCTAGCCAGCCTGCCGGAGATGCAACGAGCGGACGACTCGGTTCGACAAGCGGCGATGTTTCACAAGGGCGGAGGGGCGGTGAACTTCGCTTCGTACAAGTATTTCTACGACACGAAGTCCACGTCGTCATCGGGAGAGATCGTGACGCGGCTGGATCCCTATGACATCTCGAAGCGGGACTGGGCGGCGGGCGAACGCATCACGGACATCGTGACGCCGGAGCGGCGGGAGGCGCTCGACGCGGTGGCCATGGAGCAGAGATCGATTGCGGCCGAGAAAGAGCGGGTGAAGCGCGAGGAGAGAGAGCGGGTTGCGGCGGCGAAGCAGGCGGAAGCAGAGCGGATTGCGGATCGTGAAGCTCGGACGATCGAGCTCAACCTGCAGACGGCGATTCGGCGCGGGCTGATCTCCGTTTCACTGGATGAAGTGCGCGCGACTCCCGAGGAGGTCGAGCTGCGGGTGACGCCAGCGACGAAGCTGGGCGATGCGATCCTCGAACTTCGGATTCCGGCGGGAACGATCGTGCGCGAAGTTGGCGGGCGAGGACGGACGGCCTACTTGGAGTTGCGGGAGGCTGTGATCGAAGGCGCTGAGCCGGTGGTGGTCTCGGTGGGCTGCCTGTTGCACGACCTCGGCGACGCGGGGCCCGGGGAGTTCGCGGTCGAGGAGGTCGACGCGCTCGCGGCCTCGATGCAAGACAGTGACTGGCCGCAGGCGTTCGGGATCATGCTCATGGGCGACCCGTTGAGGGCGCGGATCAATTCGCCGCTCGCTCAGATGATGTTCTTGATCCATGGAACGCCCGGTCGAACGGCGGCGGAGTGGCGAGAAGTGTTCCGGGCGGCGGGGAACCCGGATCCCTACACCGCGGCGGCGGGCGCGGGAGCGGAAGAGTTGGCGCGGGACGCGGAGAAGGTGCACGCAACGGCTGCGCTGTTCTCGATCCTCGCGGCGCGGCGAGCGACCGATATCGCAAAGCGGAATGGTCGAACCTATTCCGTCGAGGACCTTGTCGGGAGCTGGCGACCGGTGGCGAAGAGTCGCGTGATGCCGACGTTGGCCGAGCTGGAGGGACGCAAGGCCGAAGAGGCACGGTTCCGGAGGCCGGGTGAAGAGCTCCCGGATGCCCGCGACGTTCGGGCGGAGATCGACAGCTTCTTCGAGAGCGCTGTTCAGGCGAGCAAGGAGAACTGGTTCGGCATGTTGAACGCCGACTACAGGCCGACGCGCGAACCCACGGTCCAACAAGACCATCCATTCGAGCTCACGCTCTCCGACGACCACACCTTCGAGGTGAACTACGACTCCTGGAGCTCCAGAGGCTGGCGAATGAAGCGCGCCACCGGAACTTGGACCTGGGACGGAGACACGCTCCTCTTGAACGATGCCTATCCGCGGCTCGACTACGTCCAGGGGTTTGTGAAAATGCACAAAGGAACTCTGGTCGTGGTTCGGGACGGGATTCCGAGTTACGGGACGGCGCGGACTTCGTATCCGCTGTTGCTCGAGAAGCGCTGATGCTGTGGGGATTGCCGCGAAGTACGCGTGGCTAAGGTCGAGTGCTCCAGTTTGAACCTGGAACGTTTATGAACCCGACTTCGCTTTGAAGGAATGCTCTGTCGGCAGTTCTGATTGAATTAGGTCTGAGAAGTGGGCGGCACCGGAGCGTAGACTGGGCGCCTCGAGATGCCGAAACCAAGCAAGCAAGCGGACGCTGCGCAGTTCACCGCACACGCGTTTTCACTGGCGAAGTCGCTCAGAATCCAAACAGCCATCGTGCTCGCGGATGAGCTGGGCGACGGGGAGACTTTCCAGCACCAGCGAACTACCGAACGAATCGTCTGGCTGACGCATGTGAACGCCGAGTCTCTGCCCAAGCGCCCTGGGGATCTCGTCCTCTTCATTCCGGATGCCAAGCTCGCGCGGATGAGCCAGATCAACATCGGGCTCTACGCCGCCATCTTGCGCGGTGCGGTCGGGCTTCAAGAGCGGGTGCTCTGCCTCGCCGGCATCGCCGGGTCGGGTCGGCTCGATATGCTGCTCGTCACCAAGCCGAACCGAGACTTTCCCTGGTTGCGGCGGGAAGATCTCGACCGCACCAAGAACCTCGTTGCCCCGCGAGAGTTCGGTCGACTCTTGGAGCTGGCGCTTCGCTTTGCTGCAGAAGGTCGGGAGGGCAAGGCCATCGGGACGGTTTTCGTGCTCGGAGACTTCGAAGAGCTCCAGGGGCACCTGCGACAGCTGATCCTGAATCCTTGCAAAGGCCACGCTCGACGACTTCGCAGCATCCACAATCCAGATGCCGTCGAGTCTCTTCGAGAGTTCAGCGCGCTCGACGGCGCCATCATCGTGGATCGGAGCGGCATCGTGGAGTCCGCGGGCACCTACATCGACGCGCCCAGCAAGAACGTGCGGCTGCGAAAGGGACTCGGCGCGCGACATGCCGCTGCAGCTGCCATCACGCGAGTGACAGACGCGATCTCCCTCGTGATCTCGGAGTCCTCCGGCACCGTCACGCTGTTCGACAACGGCAAACCGGTGCTCGAGCTCGAGCGACCTGCGTGATACATACCGATCCAGGATCGATCTCGCACCCGTTCGATCCGGGCTTGCTCGTCTCGCGACCAGGGACGAGCGGATCCTGCTGCAGTCGGGCTTTCACGTCTTGCAGCCTCTCTCCGAGCAGGCACGGCTCGTTGGACGGATGAATCGGGATTGATTGGATGCGAGATCGATCCTGGCTCGGTACGTTTGAGGATCCGTCCCACAGCTCCAGGAGGAACTCGATGGCCAGTCAACTTTCCCGAATTGAATCGCGGAGCCTTGCCCTGTTCCGTGGTGTCCCGCGCGCTGCGCTGGCAGTTCTGTTCGCCGCGGCGCTGCACGGTCCGGCCCACGCGCAGTGCGCGCTCTCCGAGGCATCCAAGCTGACCGCCTCGGATGCCTTTGCTGGCGACCGGTTCGGCATCGACTCTTCTGTCGATGGTGACGTCGCAATCTTCGGCGCTAGTTTCCACGCCGATGGAGGTGCCTTTTCAGGAGCGGCCTACGTCTACCGCTCGTCCGGCTCGAGCTGGGTCGAGGAGGCCAAGCTGACGGCATCCGACGCGTCGTCGGGAGACTTCTTCGGCTCTGCCGTTGCCATTCATGACAATCGGGCTGTGGTGGGTGCATTTGGCGACGATGACGGTGGATCTCAATCGGGCGCCGCCTACGTGTTCTTCTTCGACGGCACGAATTGGGTGGAGGAGGCCAAGCTCGTCGCCTCCGACGCGGATGTTGGTGACAACTTTGGCGTCTCCGTTGCCATCGACGACTTCGTGATTGTCGTGGGGGCTCACGCGAATCAAGACTTCGGCCTGCTGACCGGTTCCGCCTACGTCTTTCGATTCGACGGAACGAGCTGGTCCCAAGATGCCAAGTTGCTCTCCTCCGACATCAGCGGCGGCGACTTCTTTGGTCGCCACGTCTCCGTCGCTGGCAACGTGGCCCTGATCACGTCCATCGGCGAGGACGAGTTCGGACTGGACACAGGCGCTGCCTACGCCTTCCGCTACGACGGAACGTGGGCCGAGGAGGCGCAGCTCACGGCCTCGGACCCCGACCCATTCGCTCAATTCGGTTCGTCGGTCTCCCTGTTCGAAAACCGCGCCGTTGTCGGCGCTTGGCGCGGAGAAGGGCTCGCCGTCGACGCCGGCTCGGCGTACGTGTTCCAGTTCGATGGAGCGAACTGGGTCGAGGAAGCAAAGCTGGCGGCCTCGGATGGCGCGACGAACGACTTTTTCGGCAATGCTGTCGCCACCGACGGGACCGTCGTCGTGGTCGGGGCCTACGGTGACGACGACGACGGCACGAATTCTGGTTCGGCCTACGTCTACCGCTACAACGGCTTGTCCTGGACCGAGGAGGCGAAGTTATCCGCGACGGATGCCGCCGCCAATGACGAGTTCGGTTCAGTCGTCGGCGCCAGCGCGGGCACGGCGGTGATCTCCGCGTCACGCGACGACGATGCTGGAACGAGCTCGGGTTCCGCCTACGCATTCACCGTCGACGGCTGGTTGGACCTCGGCAACGCGCTGGCTGGCACGAACGGGCTGCCCCTACTCGTCGGGAGCGGTTATGCCCTCGGCGGCTGCACCGTAATGCTCTCGCTGTCGAACGCGCTGCCTTCGACCTTCGCCGTTCTGTTCATCGGTGGCACACGCGTCGACGCACCGTTCCTCGGGGGAGTGCTCGTCCCCTCCCCGGACAGCTACATTTACCCCATACCGATCAATGCCATGGGAAAGAAATCTCTCTCGGCAACGTGGATGCCCGGCGCTCCGTCGGGGAGCTCGGTCTTTCTGCAGTTTTGGATCAACGATCCAGTCGCCGTTCAGGGATTCTCCGCGAGCAATAGCGTGAGCTTGACGGTTCCCTAGCCCACATTATTCATGACCACGCGGACTAAACACCACGAACGGCCGGCTACGCCAGCCTTTCGGCCCCTACCGGCGTTTTGCGAACACTGGCTTCCTCGACGAGCTTACAAGCTCGACTGCGGGGCCAGCGC
>Ga0316209_1000616_pt1 | contig 55074 bp, 63 predicted proteins | sample 6monopyrite_MG_FD_204945 | JGI IMG/M metagenome (GOLD analysis project Ga0316209, IMG submission 204945) | Microbial mat bacterial communities from mineral coupon in-situ incubated in ocean water Damariscotta River, Maine, United States -... | ecosystem: Environmental > Aquatic > Marine >... | reverse complement strand
AGCGTAATAGCGGATATAAAAAATATTCTAATTTTGTATTTTGAAATCATCATCGTATGCTCATTATTTATTCGTTTTATTTAAAAGTGTGCCGCTTAAAGCATCCAGTTCTGCCCACGCCAATGCCATATCAAAATTTGTTTTCACTACTTCTCTTTCAGCAGCAGAAAAATTCACCATGGAATAACCTAGATCAGCCTGTACTTCTAACTCATAACGCGCTCTATTCTGATCTAGTGACAGCTCAGAAAAGTTCATATTAGCGACAACTTCATCATGTTTAATTTTTAATGTTTCAATGCCCAAATACAATTCAAGAACTTGTTGCTGTACAATAAGTTCTTGCTGTGCCAATTGTGCCTCAATTTTATAGACTTCTGCTTTAGCTTTAGCGACAGCAGCATCCACCTGACTGCCACTCCATAAAGGAACATCTAAAATAATAGTTGCCTCCCAGTCATTTGCAGTATTACTTGGCTCGGCATACTTAAATGCCTCAACCCTGCCTGTGAGCAGGGGGTTATCGCTTGCATATGCGTAGTTAATTTTTTGTCTGGCTGCAGTTAATTGTGCGCGTAACGCGGTTAATATCGGGTTATTTTCGTTTACTTTTTTTTGTAGGACCTCTATCTCAGGAAGTATACGAGAAATGACATTTAATTCTGGTCTTGATACCGTTGTCGGCAAGCTATCAGGTTTATTCAGAGATTGTGCCAATAAGGAACGTGTTACTCTTTGCTGATTTTGACTTTGTGTACGCAAACGACGAATACGTTGATAGGCTGCATTTTTTTCTGCGACTTGTAGTTCTGTCCTCTGACCTAGTTTTTCTCTTATTTGTGTTCGATCAAACTCAATATAGGCAACGGCCATTTCTTCGTTATAGCGATAAAACTGTAGATCAGCAAGAACGACATTAAAATAACGTTGTATAACGTTAATATACTGGCGCTGACGTGCGTTAATATACAGTAAATTTTGACTCAATATTTGTTGTGAAGCCTCATCAACCTGAGCAGACAAGCGGCCAAAATCATACAACGTTTTATTAACATCTAAAACCAGGCGTTGTTCTTCGGTTGATTGATTCATTGCAATAGCTGACGGACCAATCCACTTTGATTCAGCCCTGAGGTTAACGCTCAAATTATTAGTTGATGATTTTTCTTGCAAAATAGAATTTGCGTATTGCAAATCTGCATTGGCATAACGTAAATCCGGGTGCTGTTGATCTATTAAGCTTAATGCTAAATCTAACGTTAAAGGCTCGGGTAAATCGACTGGTGTTGTTTTGGCCTCTTCCGCAGTAGCAAAGACAAAAGGCAACAACAGCAAAACGGTTAAAACAGAAGACTTAATTAATTTCATTATTTCTTATTCTTTTCTGCTCGCTTTTGTCTTTTAAAATGACTGAAACGAATTTTTTTCTTATAAACTTCGTTGGTAATATACTCACCTAACCACATAAACTCGTCGACACCCGATGTTTTACCTGTGTGGCGATAGATCATTTTTCCATCTAAATTATAGTAGGCCATTACCGGTGTTGCTCTTACACGATTTTTTTTAGCAAAATCTTTTTGCTTAACTGTTTTGCCTTTTATATTAACTATTTCAACATCACTTTCAATATCAATGACAAAATTTAAAAAGTTTTTTCGATAAAAGCTCTGAACATCAGGCTGGTTTAAAACATTATTTTTCATATAATGACAAAAAGGACACTCATCCATTTCAAAGAAAATAAAAAGGCCTTTTTTCCCTTCTTCTTTTGCCTTTGCTAATTCTTCAGGTAAGTCCCCCCATGTTTCATTGAAAAAATATTTGTAGGGATCTTTGACATCACTCGCCCAGCTTACGGAAAAAAAGCATGAAAAAATAAGAAAAATAGTGGTTAATTGAGTTTTATTTATCATTTTGTATGGCTGCAATAGTAATTATCATACAAGCAAGGATATACCAGAAAAAAGAGATATGATACTGTGCATAAGCACCTTCGCGACTATCAATATTCAGACTGTGCGAATGCACAGTATATTTCTCTATTTTGTTAGTTATACTTAAATTTAGAATGAATAGTTCAATGAAATAAATATGCGCAGCTTACCCCTTAAATACAAACTTGTGCTCGCCCCTGCCGTTATAATAATTCCGGTTATATTTGTCATTATTTTAATGCTTTATTATCTAAATATCATTGGACAACAAAATGATAGCGTAAGAAACTGGGCACACACCACAGATCAAATTCGAATAGCGCTTACGTCAAGTGAGCAACTGCAAAAAATCACCGAACAGTTACAATATACACAATCATCAGAAAATGAAGAGCTCATTTTTAATTATATTGAATTATCGCGTGTCCTCAATGAAAACCTCACAAATCCTGTGCTACGTAATAAAGTGCAGGTTAATACGCTCAAAGAACTCCAGAATCTTAATGAAAAAATCAAATTTAAAGAGCCGCTGGCGCTCCCACTGATAGAGACAACACTCACCGCACTTATTCCAAAGCTCGAACAACTTTATTATAGTTTACAAGCTCAAAAGCGCGCTATTTATATTGATTCGAATGAATATGTAAAAGATAAAACCTCCACACTGGCTCAAATATCGGTCAGTGTTTTAGTATTATGTGTTTTGCTTGGCGTTATTTTATCCTTGTGGATAAGCCGGACAACGACCGCAAAAATAAAACAACTTGCACAAAATGCAAACTTTGTTTGTGACTTGACAGAAAAAGGCAGCAACCCAGGTAAAAATTTTGATGACCTTGAAGATATCGCCCTTTGTCTGTCAGTTATGTCTAACCGTATGCTCAGCACTATCGCAGCAGAAAAATTACTGCAAGGTGTTGAAGATGAACGTAGTCGTATTGCCATGGATATTCATGATCAATTTCTTTCTGATTTAAATATATTCAAGCGAGACCTCAATCTAAAATTTAGTCATGCAGAAATGACGCCATTATCTGATAGTGACTTTAAAGAGATCAATACAACACTCGATGAGTTTTCCTTTACTTTACGCGGTATAATCGATGATTTATATCCGCAAACATTAAACATGTTCGGGCTTGAAGCTGCTTTACGAAGTTATTTAGAACGTAAGTTATCTACCACCGCTCACCCTGATTATTATATTAATATCGAGAAACAAGCTGAGAAGCAATTATCTTCTTTCCAGAAGCTAAGTCTGTTTAGAATAATATTAGAAGCCATTCAGAATATCATACGTCATGCACATTGCAGTCGCTATGAAATTGATTTACGCATTGCAAACGATCAAATTGTCCTTAGTATTGAGGATAATGGTATAGGGATGCATACAAAAGAGAATACCGAAAAAAATAGTCACGGAATTTTCAATATCAAACAACGCGCCTATTCTATCAAAGCGCAGGTACAATGGGGCACATCTCGTTTTAGTTCCGGAACACAAGTACTTATTATGCTTCCTGTACAATTAATAAACTCAAATAAAATACCTGCTATTGATATCAGCGCTTCGCCTCATGCCAAATCAGTGTAAAATTATTATTGCAGAAGATAACCCCAGGGATCGCGAATTTCTTGCAAACAATTTAAGCGGCTACTCTCTAACCTTATCGGCAGATTCTAAGCACGCCTTAGAACTTGCCTTACAGTCAAAAACACCCTATATAATTACTGACTTACAAATGCCAGGATTAAACGGGATTGAACTGGCCAAAAAAATTTGGCAACAAACACCGTCCGCCCGTATCGTATTTTGGTCACACTATGGCGATGAAACCTATATACGTTCTTTAGCAGCCATTATTCCCGAAGAAACTGTTTATGCGTACATTCTAAAAGACAATCCATCAAATGTTCTAAATGCTGCCTGCCATGCTGTTTTTGAAGAAGATCAATGTTGGATAGACAAAAAATTACGCCCTGTACAATCTCGAACACACACTTCAGATAGCGCAGTGAGTGATATTGAATATGAAGTACTGATCGATATCGCACTGGGTCTAACGGATAATATGATTGCACAGCGACGTTATCTTTCTCGCCGTGGCGCACAAAACAGGCTCAAGTCTTTATATAACAAACTTGGGGTATCACATGATAATCACCCCAGCGAAACACTCAACATTAGAGCAAGAGCCATTTCTATTGCAATGCGCAGGGGCTTATTAAACAATTTTGAACTGGAGCAAGAAGAAGCAACACTACAAAAGTGGCTAAAAAAATCAAACCTGAAGTGAATGCTCCATGGAATAGCTTATTTCCGCACCAACTAAAACGATTAACCAGGTTAGATAAACCCAGATCAGTAGCAAGGGAATAGCAGCTAAAGTGCCATATAATAGTTCGTGCACCTGAAAATGACTCACATATAAAGTAAAAATATACTTTGCAATTTCATGAAAACTAGCTGCAAAAACAGCACCAGAAAAAGCATGCAGCCATTTCACTTCACAATCGGGAACCCATTTATACAACCCGGTAAAAGCAACCAGAAAAATAACGAACGGTAACCAATTTAAAAAATAAGCACTCGGTATTTTACCTAAGACTTCCGTAATCAAAGGTAACGATGCAATATAAGTGCTAATAAATAAGCTCAGGGTTATCGCCAATGGCCCAAATATAAGTAAAGCAAGATATACAAATAACCGACGAACAAAATTCCGTGGCGTATGAATTTCCCAAATACTGTTTAATGCCGTATCAATGGTATGCATCAAAATAACGACAGAACCCAATAACATCATAAAACCAATAAAATTAATACTGCTCGCCTTAGCTGCACTATCAAATAAGTATTGCCGTACTTGTTCTGCGGTTTCAGGAGTCAGAATTTGATAGATAAAGGTTTGAGCTTGTAACTGTAATGTGGGATCAATAAAGGTAGCAGTATATATTTTGTAAATAACCACAACCAGGGGAATAATTCCCAGTAAGCTGGCGTAGGCCAGTGAGGCAGCAATCTGTGGACAATTATCATCAAGACACTGTTTAAATACTCTCTTAATGTCTTCGCTAAGCGGCATTTATTTCCCTTACTTTTTATCCGTTATAATAATTTAGACGTAATATCACCAGAAATAAAAAGGGCCCCTCTAAGAGGAGCCCATAAAATACAACTTATATTTATAATTATTATTGTGCTAAATAAGCTTTATCTGAATCTTCTGTAACACCAATTGACCAGCTACCACGTGATTTTGCGTGGTTGATTGCAGCAGAGCTATCCGCATCACTTGGGTTAGTTTCAATGTCCAAAATTTGTCCCGGATGGATTAAATCTGCATCCCGAATTTTATCGCTATTTGCTTTATAAATTAAAGGCCATTTGTATGGGTTACCATAAACGCTTGATTTTCCAGAGATTCCCCAGAGGTGGTCGCCTGCATTAACCTCGTAAGAACTCATGCTTGTTACTGGCTGAGACTCAACGACAGGTACCGCTTCTACTTCTACTTCAGTGGGAGCTGCTTTTGCAACAGGTTCGTCCGCTTTTTGTTCAGCTGGACCCGCACAACCGACTGCAAGGGTGAATGCCCCCACTAAACCAGTTAATTTGAGCATTTTATTTAATTTCATTATTTATAAACTCCAGAAAGTTATAATTCCTTAAAACCTGTTAAGGATATGTGTCTTACCTGCATGGAAAATAGCAAAGGCCTCAGGCTAGGTCAAGAAACTACTCGCAAGTTTGTGATTAAAATACAGTTTTTTTACGCCATCAATACGTCTATTTTGATTTACTGACCGCAATTTGTCGAGCTTTCAGCGCTAATTGTATTGATTCCAGCGCCAACAGCCTTGCCCGTTCATATTCTCCAGCATCGAGTTCCCGAGTTGCAGAACGCAAGCGCTGCTGCGCCTCTGACAGCAAACTCGCAGCCAAATTCCCTGCTCCTACAGCTTCAGCAGCACCAATTGACTGTCGTGCATTACTCATTTCCTGCACAGGTGCCGAAACTGCACAAGCGGTAAGAGAAAATCCAAACAGCACTATTTTTATAAAATAAAAAAGTCGATTATGTAAGCAGGTTAGTGTCATAAAATCAGGTAAGATATCGCTAAGCTAGTTAAAAAAAAGAACAAATAAAACTTAATTAAATACTAGCAAGAAAGCGACATTTGAAGCAATTTATATTAAAACAAATTACAATAAATTAAACTGAGAAGAACCTTATGACAACAAAAATTTACCACAACCCTCGCTGCTCAAAATCCAGACAAACTCTCGAGTTGCTTCACGAAACAGGCGCTAAAACTGAAGTCATTGAATACTTAAACACGCCACCCAATGAAGCTGAACTCGAAAAAATACTTCAGGGACTTAATATGGAGCCACGCGATCTTATGCGTAGAGGTCAGGATGAGTATAAAGCATTAAATCTTGCTGATGAAAATTTATCTCGCGAAGAGTTAATTAAAGCGATGATTGAAAACCCGATACTAATCGAACGTCCGATTGTAATCACCAGCAAGGGTATTGCTATTGGTCGTCCGCTTGAAAACGTAAAGAAAATTTTAAGCTAATGAACGATATTCTTGTCCTTTATTACAGCCGTCATGGCGCAACTGCAAACATGGCGCAACACATTGCAACAGGCATTGAAAGTGCAGGTTGTAATGCACGCTTACGAACCGTTGCAAATATCTCCAATGTAACGGAAGCCACAGAAAATGATATTCCTGAATCTGGTTCACCTTATGTTAGTCTGGATGATATGCAACAGTGCGTTGCCATGGCAGTGGGTAGCCCGACACGTTTTGGTAACATGGCAGCCGAATTAAAATATTTTTTTGATAGCACCAGCCCACTGTGGTTATCAGGTGACATGGTCAACAAACCTGCAGCCGTTTTCACATCAACTTCAAGTCTGCACGGGGGGCAAGAAAGTACCCTGCTATCAATGATGTTGCCTTTACTGCACCATGGTATGCAGTTAATTGGTCTTCCCTACACGGAAACCACATTATTAAAAACACGGACAGGAGGCACCCCTTACGGAGCCAGTCACACTTCAGGGGTTAATGGTGACTTACCTTTAAGTGATGATGAAAAGACCTTGTGTCAGGCACTCGGTAAACGTCTAGCCTTAACGGCACTCGCAAATGTTAATGCAAACTTAATTAGAGTGAACTAACGAACATGCTTCTCAATTTTTCACCAAAATTTATGACGCCGAGAATATCTCTGTATCTGACCTTGAGTGCTTACTTTGCACTGTTGTTACTGCTTATTGTTTGGCATGGATTTGCTTACCCTGCAACTAAACAACCATGGCTAATTACAGCATTTATTATCGCTCCACTTTTGTTTCCATTACGGGGACTGCTCAAAGAAAACCCCTACACCTATGCCTGGACAAGTTTCGTGATTTTACTTTATTTTATGCACGGTACCGTTGAAGCATGGGCAAATGCTAACGAACGCATATATGCTATAATTGAGGTGTACTTAAGCGTACAACTTTATATTGGTGCAATTTATTATGCCCGCCTGCAAGGCCGGGCCTTAAAAAAAGAAAATAAAAAATAATTTTTATTAAAAATAGTTAAAGATAATTTTTAATAAAAGGAATAGTCAGCCTTCTTTTTTCAATCATTGATGCCTTATCAAGTTTTTCAAATAAAGCAAAAAGACTGTTCATATCACGCGGACTACGTTTTATAAGATAGTTAACAACACCATCTTCTAATTCTAAACCTCTATTCTTGGCCCGTTGCTGTAAAGCTTGTATTTTTTCTTCGTCAGACAAAACCTCTAATTGAAAAATAGGCCCCCAGGATAATCTTGATTTAAGATCGGCAAGTTTTACCGGTAGCGATGCCAAAGGCTCCTTTGAAGAAAAAAGCATTTTTACACCCTTTTCTCTCGCGTTATTATACAAATTAAAAAGTGCAAGCTCCCATTGTTCACTACCAATAATGGAGTCAATATCATCGAGAGCAAGTAATGACATATTTTCCAGCCCCTCCAACATCGCGGGCATTAAACCTTCATCCGAAAGTGGTAAATAAACAACGGGTAAATTGTCTTTACCAGCCTGATGACAAGCTGCTTGCAATAAATGGCTTTTTCCACAACCATTCTCACCAAATAAAAAAACGCAGGGCTCTTGTTGCGCTAACAAGCTATGAACAACCTGCTCATTACTTGCTGTAAAATAATTATCAAATGTCGCATCATCACGTAAATGAATATCTAATGGCAGCTGTTGCTCCATAGTATTAGCTCTCATTATAAAGTTCGCTATTGGTATAGCGTTCATAGATATGCCGTAATACTACAGCAATAATTGCCGCTATAGGCAAAGCAAGTAAAACACCGACAAAACCAAATAATTGTCCACCTGCGAGCACAGAAAAAATAACCGCGACCGGGTGTAAGCCAATTTTATCCCCTACCAACCAGGGCGTTAATAACATCCCCTCTAACATTTGTCCTGTTAAGAAAACCAGCGCAACATAAATCAAAGGCATAAATTCCTGAAACTGCATGAGTGCGGCTATACTCGCCACGACAATGCCAATAATAAAACCGAGATAAGGAACAAAACTGACCATTCCAGACAACATACCAATTAATAAAGCAGTATCAAGACCAATTAACATTAAGCCTATGCTGTAAATTACTGCTAATACAAACATTACCAGCATTTGACCACGTAAAAATGCACCTAATACTTCATCTGATTCTTTTGTAATCATAACTATCGTTTTTTCATTTTTACGGGGGATTAATGCATGAACCTTTGCTACCAAAGAATCCCAGTCGCGTAATAAATAAAAAGTCACGACTAGCATCAATAAAAAACTCGCAATCCAGCCTACAAGAATAAAGCCCGAACGCGATATGGCACCAACAATATTTGCAGCAAGACCACCGGCTGTTTTTATATATGTCGTTAATGATTGTTTGAGCATATTTGGATCAAACAACACACCATCTATACCAAATTTTTCCTTCAATATGGGTGTAAGATATTGTTGGGCTCGCTCAAGGTAAAGTGGTAATTTTTCGGCTAAAACAATAATTTGTTTTTCGAGTAGTGGTAACAGAATAAACAGTAGTAAAATTGCAAATAAAGATAAAAGAAGAAATACAATACTGACCGCAAATGAACGCGATATCTTTTTTTCTAACTGGTCTACTAATGGATCAGCTATATATGCCAGGATCGCCGCCGAAACAAAGGGCATAAGTATTGGCGCCAAAAAATAAATTAAAGCTGAAAAAATGACAAATAACGCTAACCAAAAACCTTTATTTGATCCCATCATAATGCGTTAACTCCGTTTCCATTTAAAGTAACTCATACAAATCACAACTTTTTCTTATTGTACTAATTGATAAACCAAATCTGCGACTAAAGGGTTTGGCTTTTTATCACTTGAGTCATTTTCTTTTGACTCAACCTGTTCAACCGGCAGTGCAACATCCGCAACCAGCATGTGTCCAAGTGCAATTGCCTGAGCAACCCCCTCCTTACCTCGATTACTTTTAATTTTGATATATATACTATTCTGATTGACCTGAGGCGTTTGCAATCCAGATACAACATTCAGACTTTTTAGATATTTTGTCACTTTATTATATGCGCTTAAACTTGCGACATTATTAATTTTAATCACAACTACATCACTTGACTCAACATCGTTTACTTGAGTGAACTTAAGCGACAGCGCTTCTCCCGTCACTGACAAGCCAGCATTGATCGCTTTACGCAAATTTTCACGGTTACTTATTTCCCAATCCTGGCGTTGGCCATCCGAGTATAATGTCCAGCGTGTATGCCATGTATTGCTAAAACTCAAATAAACACGCCCAACCAATATTGATTCTGCTTGATAACGCAGGGAAGCATCCAAAAGGGTATCTGCAAAATTCCCCCAAACATCGGTGACTTGTAGCTTTAGCTGATCGGCTAAATCTAATAAGGGCAAACGTAATGGCAGCCCTCGCTTTTTAGCTTCTTCTTCAATATAAGTACGGCCAGGGTGTTCGGTACTGTTACCCAGTAATAAACGTTGTTTTTGATCATCAACGGCCAACCAAACTAATGTAGCGGGACGTGTCTTTCCCCAAACGGGGAAGCCTTGTTCACGTAATAATTTTGCAACCGTTTTTTTAGTGAAAAGCAACCAAAGTTTTTGCGTATAAGGTTTCGCACCATCAGGTGATACTGGAATGGCCTCATCCTGAGAAAAATTACGGTAACGAAATTGTTGAACAAAACGCGTGGGACGAGGTACGAGTGCCGTATCCATTGCTAATTCGCCTGCTTCATTTCGACCAGAAATTCTTACCAGTATTTCTTTAAGAGCTTCGCGTACAACATAAGCACGCTCTTCCCGACTCTGCCCTTCAACGGGCATTTCCGCTTCATACAAATGCTCGACAACATCAGCATTCACACCATGAAGGGGCAAAATTACTACGATTGGTAAAATAATTGCTAAAAATATGGCATTCTTTATGCCCTTTATTCTTATTTTCATTCCATGCCTTTGCCTGAATTGTTAAACTACCGGCCCATTATACGTAAGTATTGGCAATCTTGCCTTTAATTCAGGGATTATGCTCCCACAGGGTATCTATAACTATGGCGACTAACGATTCATCAAATACTCAATCTCTCAACTACCGTGATGCGGGGGTTGATATCGATGCTGGCAATGACTTGATTGAAAATATCAAACCCCTCGCCGCAGCCACTAAACGCCCCGGTGTAATGGCCGGTTTAGGCGGTTTTGGCGCGCTATTCGAGCTTCCTCTTGATCGCTATAAGCAGCCCGTCCTCGTTTCTGGAACAGACGGCGTTGGCACAAAACTCAAGCTGGCCATGGATCTCAACAAACACGACACCATTGGAATTGACTTGGTTGCGATGTGCGTTAACGATCTCATTGTACAAGGTGCTGAGCCGCTGTTTTTCCTCGATTATTATGCCACAGGTAAATTGAATATTGATGCGGCAACCGATGTTGTTGCCGGCATCGCTGAGGGCTGTAAACAGTCTAATGCCGCATTAATTGGTGGTGAAACGGCAGAAATGCCCGGTATGTATCAGGCAGAAGATTACGATTTAGCCGGTTTTTGTGTTGGCGTCGTTGAAAAGAGCAAAATCATTGATGGCACAAAAGTAAAAACAGGGAATGTGCTATTGGGTTTACCCTCAAGTGGCCCGCACTCAAATGGTTATTCTCTTATTCGTAAAGTCATTGAAGTATCGAAGGCTGATTTAAGCGCACCTTTTGATGGCGCAACCCTGGGTGAACGCTTACTCGAACCCACAACTATTTATATTAAACCTCTTCTGGCTTTATTAGCCGAAATAGACGTACATGCAATGTCTCACATTACCGGGGGTGGTTTATTAGAAAATATTCCTCGTGTGATGCCAGATAACGCTTGTGCGGTTATCGATAAAGCAAGCTGGAAACGCCCTGCTGTTTTTGACTGGTTACAGGAAAAAGGCAATATTGAAGACACCGAAATGTATCGTACCTTTAATAACGGCCTGGGCATGGTACTTATTTTGGATGAAAGTGCTGCCGATAAAGCACTTGAACTTTTAAAAGCGAATCAAATCGATGCCATGCGTATTGGTTATATCGAAGAAAAGCAAAATGACCAAGCTGTTCGTATTCAGTAATGACTTCAGGCCGCGTTTCTCCACTCCGCTTAGTTGTTTTAATATCCGGTAATGGCAGTAATTTACAAGCCATTATCGATGATATCAACAGTAACCAGCTGCCCGCTGAAATTGTTGCTGTTATCAGCAACAAAGCGGATGCGTATGGTTTAGAACGCGCTAAAAAAGCAAATATCCCACAACATGTTCTATCACACCGGGATTATGATAATCGCAAACAATACGATATCGCTTTGCAGCGTTTAATTGATCAATACAAGCCTAGTTTAGTGATTCTTGCCGGTTTTATGCGTATTCTCAGCGATGAATTTGTCCAACATTATTCACATAAAATAATGAACATTCATCCCTCTTTGTTGCCTAAGTACAAAGGCCTTAATACACATCAGCGTGTACTTGATGCCGGTGATAAGGAACATGGATGCAGCGTACATTTTGTGACCGCAACACTGGATGATGGCCCCGTTATTTTGCAAGCTACTGTCGCCGTAAACGAAAATGATAGTGCTGAGACTTTAGCGGCTAAAGTACACAAACAAGAACACCGTATTTACCCACAAGCCATTAGAATGTTCGCTGAAAATAAAATATAACAACCTCATTTGAGAAAAATTTTATGCAATCGATTATCACTACCGTAAGCCTCTTACTCCTGCCACTCATTGCATTTTCTTCACCACTTAAAGATTTCACTGCACACTATAAACTCTACCATAATGACCTTTACGTCGCAGAATCCACACGAAAATTAACAACCAACAAAAACCAACTGACCATTACCGCAGCAACAGAAACAGCCGGACTTGCAGCGCTTTTTTTGAGTGTAACGATTAATGAAACCAGTAAATTACACTTTAAAAATAACAAGTTGAATTTTGTTTCATATGAATATGATGAAAAAAATAAAGGTCGTGACAAACACTATCGGCTGTACCTTGATAAACCCCGGCAATTTTATAACTCATATACAAAAAAACATTATCCGGCAGCTGAAAACTTACACGATCTTCTCGGTTTTAGTGTCGCAACAATGCTTGAACTAAAAGCGGGAAAACGTGAAATACATTTCTCAATTGCAGATGAAGATAGTCTTAAGCCATATACCTTAAAGCTTATTAAAAAAGAAAAGCTGGCCACCGATAACGGATATATAACAACGCTAAAAATGGAACATTATGATCCCGAAAAAAAACTTCGCTTTACTTTTTGGTGCGATCCAGAAATGGAATTTTTGCCGGTTAGGATTAGAACCATCAATCACAAAGGCGATGAAAACCTCTTCAATTTAAGTCATTATAATAATAAAGCCATTTACTTAAACCTTGAGGACGAAGAAGACCTATAACAACATCTTTTTTTGTGTGGCTACTAATTGGTTACTAAAGTTCACCGCATTAACTTCCGATATATATAGAGTACCCCTTAATCTTGCAGGCTGCATCAGTGTCTAATTTAAAATCTATAAGAACGATTATTTCAATTACATTGACTGCTTTTTTGTTATTCGTACAAACAAGTAGCAGTCATGCAGAGAAAAAAAATACCCTGACGCTAAAAACTATTGCCAAATTGACAACAAGCTTAGACTACGCCGCTCCACAACAATTATCAAAAGAACAAAACCTCCCACCACACAATGTAATACAACAAAGTTTTCTTCAGCAATATTGGACAGCAGTGCTGATACTTTTATTTTTAACTCTAATACCTCTGATCATTTATATTTTAAAGTTACAGGCAACTATACGTATAGAAAAAGAAAAACTTGCTCTTTCTGAAATAGAATGGTCATCAGCATTAGATGTCCTTGATGAACCTATGTACATGGTTGATCTAAAAGATCGAATTATACGAGCAAACAATGCTTTTTATCAGTTTATTAAATCAAGTCCCAAAGAATCTATAGGAAAAATTGTTACCGACTACGCTCACCCCGAGGGAGAAGAATCGCCCTGTAAAGTATGCAAAGCAAGAAAAAATTTATTAGATACCGTTATCGTACTCGAAGCCGATGATCCTGCTAATAAATCAGGTATACCAATTGAAATCATGATTAAAGTAGTCAGGGATAAAGATAATAAACCTATCGCTATACTGCAAAAAATGCACGATTTATCTAAAGCACGGGAACAACAAAAAGAAATCCAGAGGAATGAACGCCTCTTTTCGGAACTACTCGACTCGACACCAGATCCACTTATTATTTCAAATGTCGATGGTACCATTGTGCTGGTCAACAACCAGTTTGAGGAACAAATTGGTTATAAGCGAGAAGAGATAATAGGCTTTAAAATAGAAAAACTTGTCCCGCCTGAATTTATAAGGTCCCACATTGAGCAGAGAAAAAATTTTTCATCAAAACAACAACAAAGAGCAATGAATGCAGTTGATGGCATTCATATTGTCCATAAAGATACTCATCTAATACCCGTTAAGATAAGTTTGACACCCTTTACTATCGACAATGATCAATTAATCATAACAACCATACACGACATTAGCAGTATTATTGAAAAAGAAAGTGAATTAAAACGCCTGGCAACATTTCCTGAACTAAACCCAAATCCGATTATTGAGTTTAAAAAAAATGGAGAAATCACTTATGCCAACAAAGCGGCAATCGATAGTTTTCCTGATCTTTATGAAAAAAATCACATAATTTTTTCAAATGCTCAGACAGACATCAATACAGAAAATGGCAAGTATGAAACAACCAGAGACATAGATGTTAATGGATTAACCTTTGAACAAAAAATAATATATAACCCGGAAACTAAACTATACAGAACGTATGTCTGGGACATAACAAAAATAAAAACACTAACCCAGGAAATGACCTATCAAGCAACCCATGACTCTCTGACTAACTTAATAAACCGCCGGGAATTTGAACGAAGGCTGGATAAAAGCATAAACAATGCAAGGATAAATAATACCAGCCATGCTTTATGCTATATGGACTTAGATAAATTCAAAGTAGTCAATGATAGCTGCGGACACGTAGCAGGAGACGAACTATTAAAACAAATATCATTCACCATTAATAAAAAAGTAAGAGAAACAGACACCTTCGCCAGACTTGGAGGAGACGAATTTGCTTTATTATTTGAGGGGTGTTCAATAAAAAAAGCGGCTGAATTAGCTGAGGAAATAAGACTGGAAATAGAAGATTATCGTTTTCACTGGGATGAAAAGTCTTTTAAAATCGGTATTAGTATCGGCATAGTATCCATTGATAGTAAAAGTGGCACACCAAAAGATATTCAATCTGCAGCCGATACAGCGTGTTATATCGCCAAAGAACAAGGGCGAAACCGGGTTCATGTATACAATATTGGTTCAAAAGAAATTACAGAACATGCCAATGAAACAAACTGGTTAACCCGAATAAATATAGCCCTCGATAATAATGACTTTATTCTATATTTTCAAAAGATCGCTGCTATTGAAAATAAAGATGACACTCATTATGAAGTGCTTATCAGAATGATCGACACGGATAAGAATTTAATATCTCCCGCCGCTTTTCTTCCGGCAGCAGAACGCTTTAATATTATGACGGCTATTGATAACTGGGTCATAAAAAACACCTTACCTATTATGTCTCAGCCCCAATACCAGCATATAAACTTTTCAATAAATTTATCAGGGCAATCACTGGGGGATTCAAAATTCATGAATGACTGTATTGCACAAATATCAGAATCTCATATTGATGCAACCCGAATTTGTTTTGAAATTACAGAAACAGCAATGATTGCAAATATCAATACCGCAATAAAATCAGTATCAATATTAAGAGGGTTTGGTTGTAAAGTTGCTCTTGATGACTTTGGTAGCGGCTTAAGTTCTTTTGCTTATTTAAAAAATCTGCCGGTAGATTACCTGAAAATTGATGGCAGTCTAATCAAAGATTTAGATAAAGATCCGATTAACGTCACCATGGTCAACTCTATAAATCATATTGGTCACAGCATGGGACTGAAAACGATTGCTGAATACGTTGAAAACAATGCTGTCCTTAAAATTTTATCCGATATGCAGGTAGACTACGTGCAGGGCTACGGCATCGAAAAACCCATTCCACTGGAAAAAATTATGCTTTAGGTAAGGTCACACCTTCTTGCCCCTGATATTTACCGCCACGATCTTTATAAGATGTTTCACACATTTCATCAGATTCAAAAAATAACATCTGTGCCACACCTTCATTGGCATATATTTTTGCAGGTAGCGGCGTCGTATTTGAAAACTCAAGCGTGACATGCCCTTCCCATTCAGGTTCTAAAGGCGTAACGTTTACAATAATACCACAACGTGCATATGTAGACTTACCTAAACAAACCGTTAACACACTGCGAGGGATTCGAAAGTATTCAACGGTACGCGCCAGGGCAAAAGAGTTTGGTGGAATAATACAAACATCACTTTTAACATCGACAAAACTTTGATGATCAAAATCTTTAGGGTCAACAATAGCAGAATTAATATTGGTAAAAATTTTAAACTCATCAGCACAGCGAACATCATAGCCATAACTCGAAGTACCATAGGAAACAATACGTTCGCCATCAACATCACGAACCTGACCGGCTTCAAAAGGCTCAATCATGCCTTCATTCTCCGCCATTCTACGAATCCACTTATCTGCTTTAATACTCATCTAATTCTGCCTGCTAATCATTCAGTGATATAAAAATAAGGGTGAAATATATCATATTGATAGCTTTATTTGTTATCAACGGTAGAAATTATGTTAATACGCCGGCCGCAGAATGGAGATAATAAAATTCAGACTCGCAAAACATTGCCATCCGTGGCTGCTCGACTGCCACATCGTGTGGCAGACGGTCTGAATTTTATTATCTCCATTCTACAACCTATTTTTGTACTCTTCTCGAAACCTTAACGCAAAACCCAGACAAAAAAATACGCTGCAAGCAGCGTATAACAAGAACGTAATATTTTTGTTGTAACAAGGCGGAAAATAAATTTAACGACCGATTTTACAAACAGTAAATGAGGAAGTTAAATTTATTTTCCAACGCCGTTAGAACGGAAATAGTACGCTCTCTAGTTGTTTTGGATAACGATATTGGGGAACGCTGCAGAATGATCTTTTGTCTTCTGCGAAAGCTTTGCCGCAACACGACGAGCGATATCACGATAGATCGTTGCAACCGCACCATCGGGATCAGCAGCCACTGTTGGCTTACCTTCATCTGTACCAACACGAATAGACATATCTAGTGGTAACGCACCTAATAAATCAACATCGCTATCTGCTGCCATGCTTTCACCACCGCCCGAGCCAAAGATATGCTCTGCATGACCACATTCTGAACAAATATGGATAGACATGTTTTCAACAACACCTAAAACAGGCACTTCAACCTTCTCAAACATTTTTAAACCTTTACGAGCATCTAATAATGCGATGTCTTGCGGCGTTGTTACAATCACGGCACCTGTAACGGGAACTTTTTGCGCAAGTGTTAACTGAATATCACCTGTACCCGGTGGTAAATCAATAATCAAATAATCAACATCAGTCCACTTGGTATCTTTTAATAGCTGCTCTAATGCTTGCGTCACCATTGGGCCACGCCAAATCATTGGCGTATCTTCATCAATTAAATAACCAATCGACATTGATTGAACGCCATAATTCGTCATTGGTTCTAAACTTTTGCCATCAGCAGACTCGGGTTGACCGCTTATACCCAACATGCGTGGTTGGCTTGGGCCATAAATATCCGCATCTAAAATACCTACGGTTGCGCCTTCTGCTGCAAGAGCTAACGCAAGGTTAACGGAAGTTGTTGACTTACCAACACCACCTTTACCCGAAGCAACGGCAATAATGTTCTTCACGCCAGGAATCATGTTCACGCCTTTTTGAACTGCGTGCGAAGCGACTTTATGCGCAACGTTAATAGTGACATTGGCCACACCATCAACGGCTTTTACTTTCTCGGTCAACTTATCAGTGAGCTCATTGATGTAACCCTTAACTGGAAAGCCATAAAGCACATCGATTGAGACATTGTCGCCATCTACTGCAATGTTTTTGACTGTTTTTGTTGAAACTAAATCAGCCTCAAGATAAGGATCAATATACGTTTTTAGTGCTTCTTCGATTTGTGATTGAGCGATAGCCATGCTCTATCTCCTGATATGTTGTTAGTAATATAAATTGCTTAATACAAACTACTGGGCCAAATAACCTAGTAATTTAATAAGGTAAATTTTGGGTTCGCAATCTTACACAAAAATCATAAGGTTTGCGAGAATAAAGGCGCATATTCTACTCCTTCAAAGTGGTAGTTGCGACCGATAACTGCTACGGTAGCGCCTTTCAAAAGCTCAAAAATATCAACCAATAACAAACAAAATTGATTAAATTATGACCAATAAAGCTCGCCAAATTCTTGTTACCAGCGCTCTGCCCTATGCCAACGGCAGTATTCATATCGGCCATTTGGTTGAGTATATTCAAACCGATATATGGGTACGTTTTCAGAAAATGCAAGGTCATAGTTGTACTTATGTTTGTGCCGATGATGCGCATGGCACCCCAATTATGTTGCGTGCACAAAATGAAGGTATTACACCAGAAGAGTTGATTTCGGCGACAGATAAAGAACATCGCGCCGATTTTGCAGATTTTAACGTCAATTTTGATAATTTTCATTCTACTCACTCTGATGAAAATCGTGACATTGCCGAAATGATCTACAAACGCTTACGCGATGCCGGTCATATTGAGAAACGCACGATTAAACAGGCCTACGATCCTGAAAAAGAAATGTTTTTGCCGGATCGTTTTATTAAAGGCACCTGCCCTAAATGTGGAGCCGATGATCAATATGGGGATAATTGTGAAGTTTGTGGTGCAACCTATGCGCCTACAGACTTAAAAAATCCCGTTTCAGCAGTTTCTGGCGCAACTCCCATCGATAAAGAGTCAGAACATTATTTCTTCAAACTGGCCGACTTCGAGCCTATGTTGCGCGAATGGATGAAAGGTGATCACACTCAAACCGCCATCGCCAATAAAGTCAGCGAATGGTTTGAGTCTGGCTTACAGGCCTGGGATATTTCCCGCGATGCACCCTATTTTGGTTTTGAAATCCCGGATGCACCGGGTAAGTTTTTTTATGTCTGGTTGGATGCCCCCATGGGTTACATGGCCAGCTTCAAAAATCTATGCGATAAGCGTGATGATTTGAATTTTGATGATTACTGGAAAGTGGATAGTGAAAATGAGGTTTATCACTTCATCGGCAAAGATATCGCCTACTTCCACACCCTGTTCTGGCCAGCTGTGTTAAGTGGCAGTGGTCACCGCACACCCACAGCTGTTTTTTGTCATGGTTTCCTCACGGTGAATGGACAAAAAATGTCGAAATCACGCGGCACCTTCATTAAGGCGCGTACCTATTTAGATCATTTGAACCCGGAATACCTGCGTTATTACTTCGCGGCCAAACTCAGTAATGGGGTTGATGATCTCGATCTCAATTTAGATGACTTCCTGTTACGCGTAAATTCCGATTTAGTCGGTAAAGTGGTCAATATCGCCAGTCGTTGCGCCGGTTACATCAGTAAAAAATGTGACGGTCAATTAAGCGCAAACTGTATAGAACCTGAGCTATATCAATCATTTAGCCAAGCGGGTGAAAAAATTGCCGCACTATATGAAGGACGAGAGTTTAGTCATGCTATTCGAGAAATAATGGCCTTAGCCGATAAAGCGAATCAGTATATTGATGAACAAAAGCCGTGGGCACTGGCTAAAGAAGAAGGTAAAGAACAACAAGTACAGGAAATTTACAGCATGGGCGTCAACCTGTTCCGTGTCTTAATGACCTATTTGAAACCTGTTTTACCTGCAATGGCAGAAGCCTCTGAAGCCTTTCTTAATATTAAATCATTAAACTGGGCGGATGCCGCGACGCCACTCACCAGTCATACTATTAATAAATTCAAACCACTAATGACCCGCGTTGAGCAAGAAAAAATTGATGCCATGTTAGAAGCATCTAAAGAAGATTTAAAAACAGAAGCAAAGAAAACAAGTAAAGCAAAGAACCCAACGGAGCCCAACAAGGTGAGCACTAAACTAGACCCTATTGCAGATGAAATTCAATTTGAGGATTTTGCCAAAATAGATTTGCGCATCGCAAAAATTATTAAAGCCGAGCATGTTGAGGGTGCGGATAAGTTACTGCAACTCACTTTAGACATTGGCGAAGGCACACGTAACGTCTTTGCCGGAATTAAATCGGCCTATCAACCTGAAGACCTTGAGGGAAAACACACCGTCATGGTGGCCAATCTTGCGCCACGCAAAATGCGTTTTGGACTTTCTGAAGGGATGGTTTTAGCTGCAGGTCCGGGCGGCGAAGATCTCTGGATCTTAGAACCCCATCAGGGCGCAAAACCAGGCATGCGTGTAAAATAAGCATGACTCATGCAGGTTGGTTTTCAACCTGCCGTCACTGTGATATAAAAAATATCGTATTTAATCGTAACCTGGTAAGCCATCTCAACTAAAGCAGACAAACTATACTTTTAGTCTGGTTGCATAAATTCACTCACAAGCGACTCGATAGCTTGCATAACTTTTTCCGTTTTTTGTGCATCAAGTGCATCAGAATGAGGAGATGTAAACTGGCCGGAGTCATTGTCAAAATACTTGCCTGAAGCAGATGCAAATTCATCTGATAAAGCTGCACGAATTAATACATCCGTACCAATTTGAATACGATTACCTGCCATACCAAATCCCTCCTGTACCATCTTTGTGGCAAGCAATGAACCTGGGTTAACGGCGATAATTATTGGACCGTGATCTTTAAGTGAAGAAGCCAAAACACGTGACCACATAGTCATAGCAAGTTTACTTTGCGCATACGTTTCTAAGTCATCAGATGATTTAACACGTCCTTCTAATGCCTCCAGATTAACAGACGATTGAGCAGCGGAAGAAAGATTAATGACTCTTCCTGAGACACCAAGAAGAGGTAGTAGCTTTTTAGTTAATAAATAAGGAGCAAGTGTATTTACCACAAAGCGTATATCTAACCCACCCTGTGTAATAGAAACAGGTGACTTAAGAATACCTGCGTTGTTGATAAGCACATCGATACCCGCATGTTTTTCAATAATAGCGTTAGCAAACGCTTCAACTTCATCCATACGCGACAAATCTGCAAAATAACTTTCAACGGGTTCACTTGTTTGTTTTGAAACTTCTTTTACCGCGTTCTCAAGCTTTGCAAAATTACGACCATGCAGTAAAACTTGATGGCCTTCAGCCGCGAGGCGTTTAGCGGTATCTAAACCAAGACCATCCGTAGAGCCGGTAATAAGAATTGTTTTTTTCATGACATGATCTCTTTATTAAATTGCCGTGTTTAAATTAAGAAAAATCGGGCAATAGTTCATTAGCTAAACGTTTCATGGTGGTTTCAACCCCGGCTTGATTAAAGCGCAAATTCAATGCCACATGATTAATTCCAATTTCCTCTAGTGACTTAAGATAAGCGCGAAGTTGATTTACTCCGGAGCGAAAGCCAAGATGAATGGGCTGTGCAGGTGCATCAGCCTCTTCAAGCAAATCAATATAAAGTGACTGCACTGCCGGTTTATTATAGCCATTAGCGCTTTTAATTCTTTCACGCCAGGCGTTAATCATTTTTTGCTGCGCATCAATACTGCGAGGATAAGTAATCCAACCCTCACCATTTTGCGCAATCCATTCGGGATCCTGCTGGCTCCCTCCCGTAATCATTAACGGAATTTTTCCAGCACAAGGTTTTGGCAACATATCCATAGCGTCATCCGGGCTGCCATACATATTTTCAAACGATGGAGCGTCTTCCCACATACGCCTGATATATTCAAAGCTGGCCTGAAAACGCTCGCCACGATCATCATACGTCAGATTAAGAGCAGGATACTCTTCTGGTCGATCGCCTGAAGCAACCCCTAAAATTAAACGACCAGCCGATAGCACATCAACACTGGCGGCTGCCTTTGCAACATGAGCCGGATGGCGTAACGGGAGAACAATACTTGCAACCCCCAAAGCGATCCGTTCAGTTTTCGCTGCCAAGAGACCAAGATAGACAAAGGGGTCAAAAATTTGTCCCGCATCTCCAAACGACTCAACGTTAAATGGCACATCACGTAACCAGATTGCAGAAAAGCCCAGCTCTTCAGCTAACTGGACACGCTCTATATGACGCTTCATCGTTGGCACAGGCTCCATGGCATGATTTTCCAGAGGCGCGATAATACCAAGACTTAACTTGCTCTGATGAAATGTACTATTGTAACCCTGATTAATAGACTCAAAACCGGTTTCTTCATTAAGTATTTGCATTAGTCTGTAACCCAAATAATGTCATTAAATTTTGACTACAACCTTACCAATAGCTTGTCCACTGGTAAGACGATCATACGCTTTACCTATTTCTGCAAGGACAAATTGCGTTTCATCAAGCAATGGTTTTAGTCCGCCTTGATCGACAATTTCTGCCAGCTTAGTCAAAATAATACCGTGCTCTTCTCGCTTGTGGTTGTACAGCATAGGAATCAACATGAAAACAACATGTATCGACAGGCCTTTAAAGTGGGCTGGCGTTAAATCCAGTTCCAACAAAGATACTGTTGTGGTGACCTGTCCATTCAATGCAGCAGCCTCGAAGGAATTCGTCATATTTTCTCCACCTACTGTGTCAAAAACAACATCAAAACCTGCTCCTTTGGTGTATTTTTCAACATAATCGGCAACCGTGTCAGTCCGGTAGTTAATGCCTGTGGCACCATACCCTTGGACTATATCCATTTGTTTGTCGCCAGAGATCGTTGCATAAACATCAGCACCAAAATGTTTCGCTAATTGCACAGCAACATGTCCCACGCCACCCGCGCCACCATGGACCAGCACTTTTTGGCCTGCATGAACATTTGCTCGCTGCAACCCCTCATAGGCCGTAATGCCTACCAGAGGCAACGCTGCCGCTTCGCGCATTGAAATAGATTTTGGCTTGTGTGAAATTAATTTTGCATCAGCCAACATATATTCGGCCAGCGTGCCTTGTAAGTCTGCAAGCCCTCCTGCGCAACCGTACACTTCATCACCAGGAACAAAGTTGCTAACACCCTCACCGATCGCTTCAACAGTACCGGCAAAGTCCATCCCAAGTACTGCGGGCAAATCAGGCGAAAGAGGTAAATCCTTTCCCATTTGACGGATCATGGTATCGACCGTGTTGACACTGGTTGCGGCAACACGCACAACGACATGACCTGCTTGTACAACAGGTTGAGGTAACTCGGCTGACTTGAATTCGACATTGTCGCCATATTCATTGAGGATCATTGCTTTCATGGTTTTCTCCGGTTCGTTAATTTCTGAATGAAATACTATCTCTTGATTACCTCCTCTTAAACAGTATAATAATTGAATCATTTTCAAATATAATTAGATAATATGCTTTTAGAAGATCTTCAGATCGTCCTTAAAGTGGCTGAGTTACGCAGTATTACAGCCGCAGCAACGGATTTAGATATGCGAGTCGCAACGGCCAGCGCCGCAGTTAAACGTGTCGAAAAGACATTGGGGGCAGAACTCTTTATTCGCACGACCCGGCAACTTCGGCTTTCTACTGCAGGAGAAAAATATATTCCTCAGTGTGAGCAAGCCTTACGCCTGTTAAAACAGGCCAAACAAAATATAATAGATGATATGGACACGGTTGATGGTGAACTGCGCATTGCATTGTCCTCTGACTTAGGTCGGAACCTGGTTATTCCCTGGCTTGATGAATTTGTCGAAACCTATCCAGATGTCAGCTTAAAAACAAACATTAGTGATAGCAATATCGACTTTTATCGCGACTCTGTCGACGTTGCTTTACGTTATGGCTCACCTGATGATGCAAGCCTTTATGGTTTTAAGATTTGTAACGTTCCAATCATACTCTGTGCAACACAAGACTATCTTAAGAAAAAGGGTGAACCAAAACATCCGCATGACTTAACCACGCATAATGGACTTTTTTATCAGCTCAACGACATTACACATGATGTTTGGACATTTGCGGACGATGAAAGCAATTACAAAATTAAGATGAGCGGTAACCGCGCCTCTAATGATGGTGATCTTGTCAGGCGTTGGTGTGTAGCGGGTAAAGGACTGGCTGTAAAATCTTGTATTGATATGTCGGAAGATTTGTTATCAGGAAAGGTGCTTCATGTTATGCCCGAGTTCAAAGCCGGATCGACAGAATTATGGCTTGTTTGCCCCAGCAGACAGTCGATAACCCCCGTTGTCCGACTACTCAGAGATACTTTCAAGGTGAAATGTACCGATATTTTACAACAACTTATTGATAAAGGTATTTTAGACAGCCATGTTCTTACCTGAAATAATATATCAGACGAAATGTGCACCACTATAGCCTGTTATTGTAGCCGGTGCTCAGCCACAAATACGATAAAATAAAATCCCCGCCGACTGCAAGGTATCTCTTTGATTTTGCTGATATAGATAAGTATATTAAGTTATACTCCGTACAAACTATAAAGAATCCTCGTTTATATTATGACTGAATACGCACTCATACTTATTAGTACCATTCTGGTGAATAACTTCGTCCTGGTGAAGTTTCTTGGCCTTTGTCCTTTTATGGGTGTGTCGCGTAAACTTGAAACAGCCATTGGTATGGGGCTGGCAACGGCTTTTGTTTTAACCTTGTCGTCCATTTGTAGCTATTTAGTGAATGAGTACTTACTTGCTCCTCTCGGCATCGAGTATCTTCGTACCATTACCTTCATCCTGGTCATCGCGGTTGTGGTGCAATTCACTGAAATGGTTGTGCATAAAACCAGCCCTTTGCTCTATCAAGTCTTAGGGATTTTCTTACCCTTGATCACCACCAATTGTGCAGTACTGGGTGTTGCTTTACTCAATGTGCAAACAGAGCATGGCTTCATTGAGTCCGCTTTATATGGGTTTGGTGCTTCAGTGGGATTCTCCTTAGTACTCGTCTTATTTGCTGCTATGCGTGAACGGATAGATGTTGCCGATGTGCCCGAACCTTTTCGTGGTGCCTCAATTGCTTTAATTACTGCCGGTTTAATGTCCATGGCCTTCATGGGATTTGCCGGACTCGTTAAGGTTTAACATGTTAACAACCATTATTGTTATCGCCGCATTAGCGATTATCTTCGGCCTTATTTTAGGTTTTGCTGCCATTCGTTTTAAAGTAGAAGGCGATCCTATTGTTGATAAGATCGATGCCATTTTGCCACAAACACAATGCGGTCAATGCACTTATCCTGGTTGCCGCCCTTACGCCGAAGCGATTTCAAAAGGTGAAGCCGATATAAACCAGTGCCCGCCGGGTGGTGAAGCTGTTATCAACGAGCTGGCAGATTTATTAGGCGTCGATGCAAAACCATTAAATGAAGAACATGGTGAGCACGCTGAAAATAAAACGGTTGTTTATATTGATGAACAAATTTGTATCGGTTGCACACTCTGTATTCAGGCTTGTCCGGTGGATGCCATTGTCGGTGCGGCAAAACTCATGCACACCGTTGTAGAAAGTGAATGTACCGGTTGCGACCTTTGCATTCCTGTTTGCCCTGTTGATTGTATTTATATTCGAAATGTTAGCGAAACAACCAGTAGCTGGAAGTGGCCCTCACCTGAAACGAATAAGGTGAATTCATAATATGAAATTATGGAAAATATTTGGCGGCCTTAAACTAAAGGGTAATAAAAGCATGTCGATGAAACATGCGACGCAAGACGCCCCCTTACCCAAAATATTAACACTCCCCTTAAAACAACATATTGGTTATGCAGCAGAGCCCTGTGTCAAAGTCGGTGATGCGGTTTTAAAAGGCCAGATTATTGCTGAGGCAAAAGACTATATCAGTACACCAATACACGCCCCAAGCTCGGGGAAGATAATTGCAATAGAAAAACATCGGATACCGCATCCTTCAGGCATAAGTACAGATTGTATTGTTCTGGAAACAGATGGCAAAGAACAGTGGTTGGAGTGTAAACCCAATGCCAACTATCGTCAGCTTGAGGCTAATGAAGTACGAAATATTATTCGTGATGCCGGTATTGTTGGTTTAGGTGGAGCAGGTTTTCCTTCTTATATAAAACTAAACACCGAACAAACAAATGCTATTGATACATTGATATTAAATGGTGCTGAATGCGAACCCTATATCACATGTGATGCCATGCTGATGCAAGAACAGAGCCGCAAAATTATTGATGGCTTAAATGTTATGCGTCATGCGTTACATGCTAAGCAATGTGTTATTGCAGTCGAAGATAATAAACGTGCAGCACATACCCTGTTAGTCAATGCGCTACATGAACATGAAGCGGAATATATCGATATCATTCAGGTTCCCACTCTTTATCCTGCTGGTGGTGAAAAACAGTTAATAAAAATGATTACCGGGAAGGAAGTACCTAGCAATGGTTTACCTCTTAACATCGGTGTTGTTTGTCACAATGTTGCGACAGCGTCAGCAATTGCAGATGCTGTTCTTGAAGGTAAACCATTAATCAGTCGTTATGTTACTGTAACGGGTGAAGGTGTTGACCACCCAACAAACTTAAATATTTTATTTGGAACACCTTTTTCTGATTTAGTAGATCTATGTAAAAGGAATAATAAAGCGGAACAATTCATCATGGGGGGACCTATGATGGGCTTTGAAGTAAGCACAGATAATATTCCGGTAATTAAAACAAGCAACTGTATTCTTGTGCAGGCTAAAGAAACTAAAACAGAATTTGTTATGCCGTGTATACGTTGTGGAAAATGTGCAGAAGTTTGCCCGGCACAATTATTACCACAACAACTATACTGGTATGCCAATGCGAAAAATTTTGACAAGGTTCAGGATCACAATATTTATGATTGTATCGAATGTGGCTGTTGTTCTTATGTGTGTCCAAGCCACATACCTTTAGTGCAGTATTACCGTTTTGCCAAAACAGAAATTTATGCACTTGAACAGGAAAAGAAAAAATCAGATATTGCCCGGCAACGACATGAATTCCGCCAATTCAGACTGGAACGAAAGAAAGCAGAGAACGAAGAACGTAAGCGACAAAAACGTGAACTACTAAAAAAAGTTAATGGTGACAAAGCCAGTAATGACAAATCCAGTGCAGAAGATGCAAAAAAATCTGCCATTGAAGCAGCCATGGCGCGCGTTAAAGCAAAACGTGACTCGCAATCAATCACACCGGCCAATACTGATAACTTAACCGCTCAACAAAAAAAGTCTATTGCTGAAGCAGACGCGCGACGCAACAAAGAACAAAAAGAGAGTTAACAATGAAAAGCTCACCTTACATACAAACAGATGAAAATATTTCACGCATGATGCTTGCTGTTATTTATGCGCTTATTCCAGGTACATTGGCCTATGTTCATTTTTTTGGCTTTGGCGTCATTATAAATATTGCTATCGCAGTTCTCACTGCGATTATTTGCGAAGTCAGCATATTGAAAATTCGCCAACGTCCGATCAAACCCTTTATCTATGATGGTACCGCTGTACTTACTGCGATTTTACTGGCACTCGCACTACCAACGCTAACACCCTGGTGGTTACCCGCTTTAGGCTCTGCTTTTGCCATTATTATTGCAAAGCATTTATATGGCGGTATGGGCTACAATCCATTTAATCCGGCTATGGTAGGTTACGCCATGCTATTAATTGCCTTCCCTAAAGAAATGACGGCATGGATTCCGGCAGAAACACATGGTTTAAGTTTTTTTGATAGCCTGCGTTATAGCTTTTTTGAAACGCTCCCTGCGGGAGTGAGCTATGATGCACTGACCATGGCAACGCCACTGGATAGCATTAAAACACAACTCAGTCTGGGATATACCCTTGATGAAATACACAGCACAAACAGTCAGCTGTTTGGCAATATAGCCGGGTATGGTTGGGAATGGGTTAATGTTCTGTTTTTGTTAGGTGGAATTGTCCTCATTTTTATAAAAGTCATTAACTGGCATATTCCGGTTGCTATGTTGGGAGCGCTTGCTTTTATGGCAATGATTTTTAATTTTTCTGACGCCGGCACGTATTCATCCATCAGTTTTCATTTATTTGGTGGTGCCGCAATGTTGGGGGCATTCTTTATTGCAACCGATCCGGTTACTGCTGCGGTTTCCAATCGCGGCCGCTTAATTTATGGTGCGGGTATTGGTGTTCTCGTTTATATCATTCGTACCTGGGGCGGTTACCCTGACGCCATTGCCTTCGCGGTTCTTCTTATGAATATGGCTGTACCGATGATTGATTACTATAATAAACCCGTAGTTTTTGGTGCGATAGATAAAAAATAATGAATATTCTCCGTAACATGATCATCAGTGCTATTCTCCTCTCTTTATTTGCGGTTGCAGGCACTTTTTTTGTTTCTTATACTTTCGACAATAGTATTGATCGCATTAACGAAAACAAACGTCTTGCCTTATTAAAAGCCTTTCATGTGCTTATCCCACCTGCGGCACATGACAATGATATTTTTAACGATATTATTGTTGTTCAGAATAAAGAGTTACTCGGCACTAAAAAACCGGTTAATATTTATCGTGCACGTAAAAATAATGAACCTGTTGCCGTTATTATAAATAGTGTCGCGCCCGATGGTTATAGTGGTGATATCGAATTACTTGTTGCCATAAATCACGATGGGATTCTTGCCGGTGTTCGCATTATCCACCACAAAGAAACACCCGGGCTCGGTGATGCGATTGAGGAAAGTCGCTCCGACTGGATTACAAAATTCAAAGATAAATCCTTACTCAACCCGGATAAAAAAGGTTGGGGCGTGAAACGTGATGGCGGAGAATTTGATCAGTTTACCGGTGCAACAATCACACCACGCGCTATAGTAAAAGCAGTGTATAAAACTTTACTCTTTTATAAAGAATATCAGGACACATTGTATGAGTGATACCAGCTACCGTTCCATTATTTATAATGGCTTATGGAAAAATAATCCGGCCTTTGTACAACTACTTGGCTTATGTCCTCTGCTCGCGGTCTCTAACACCGTTATAAATGGTTTAGGGCTTGGTTTAGCGACCATATTAACATTGGTGGCTTCTAATGTAATGGTGGCAATGATTCGTCATTGGGTTCGACCAGAAATTCGTATTCCCGTATTCGTTTTAATTATTGCTTCTACGGTAACCATTATCGAAATATCAATGAATGCATGGTTTCATGAGCTTTATAATATTCTGGGTATTTTTATTCCTTTAATCGTAACGAACTGCGCCATTATTGCGCGTGCCGAAGCTTTTGCTTCTAAAAACACTGTATCAAGTTCTTTTATTGATGGTTTATTTATGGGCTTAGGTTTCACTGCGGTATTGGTCACATTAGGCGCAATGCGTGAAATAATTGGTCTTGGTACATTATTCCAACAAGCCCATCTTATGTTTGGTGACGCAGCACGTGACATGACCATCACCTTTTTTGATAATTACCGTGGCTATTTACTCGCTATTTTACCGCCCGGCGCATTTATTGGTTTAGGCTTGTTAATTGCGGGTAAAAATATTATTGATAAAAAACAACTCGCTCGTGAAAAACGTATAACAGAACGCGCAATTGAATCTGCTGAAACAAGTAGTTAATTTATGAATAAAGCAATTCGCACTGAAATTTTCACCCGCCTCAGAGAACATACCCCGAATCCCACCACTGAATTAAATTTCTCATCTCCTTTTGAGCTATTAATCGCGGTTATTCTGTCAGCACAATCAACCGATAAAGGGGTTAACAAAGCGACAGAGGACTTATTTAAAAAAGCGCCAACACCCAAAAAAATGGCGGCGTTAAAAGAGGTCGGCTTAAAAAAATATATTAAAACCATTGGTTTATTTAATACCAAAGCCAAAAACATCATCAAAACCTGCAATATGCTGGTGAAAGAACATAACTCTGAAGTCCCGGACAATCGTGAAGCGCTTGAAGCCTTACCCGGTGTCGGTCGTAAAACCGCCAACGTGGTCTTAAATACGGCTTTTGGTCACCCCACCATGGCGGTTGATACCCATATATTTCGTGTCTCTAACCGCACCAAAATTGCTCCTGGTAAAAATGTACTCGAAGTTGAAAAAAAGCTGCTTAAATTTATTCCAGATGAGTTCATGGTCGATGCCCACCACTGGCTTATACTGCATGGCCGCTACACCTGTATTGCACGTAAACCCCGTTGTGCAGCCTGTGTCATTGAAGACCTATGTGAGTTCAAAGACAAAGTCATCGAATAGCTTGTAACTTTTCACCCAGCTTATTACTCTACAGCCATGTTTGGACAAGATCGCACAGAATTACGACAAATGTTTTTTTCCGCATGGAAAAAACATGTCGATAAGCAGTTGATGGAACCACTAGAAGTGGTTGTTGCCAAGATCATCGAACTACATCCTGAATATCATGCCCTATTAGAAAATCAGAAGGTGATCGACAAAGACTATACACCCGAAATGGGCGAAACTAATCCCTTTCTCCATATGGCAATGCACATTTCAATTCAGGAGCAGCTTTCAACTCAACGCCCGGCCGGTATTGAGCAGATATACCAATCTATGCTGGGAAAAATACAAGATCCTCATGAAACAGAGCATTTGATGATGGAGTGCTTAGGAAAAATGCTCTGGGAAGCTCAATCACAAAACCGTGCTCCCGATGAAAGCGACTATTTAAACTGTTTAAAAAAGTATACTTAAGCCAGCAGTCCATACATCAGGCCTAAACACACAAATAAACTGCTGTTTTTAAAGATTTTTCCACTCAATTGTTAAATATTCATTTACCTGTAAAAGCATCAGCGTGTATATTCCAGATACTATTTTGCAAAAGCTTCAAAACAACGAAACTTTAATTATAGATGCCTGTCATATTTTTTAAGATAGGTGTGTGCAGGATGTTGTTTCACCTTAACTGCTCGATATTTTTATAATAAAGTACTTACAATAGTTAACAATAACGCTTTACTAACAAATTTAAATCGGAGAATTACAGATGTCAAATAAACAACCAATGAAAACACTATCTATCGCAGCCAGTACAGCTTTCGTTGCTTCTTTAGCAATGGGTAATGTTGCAAATGCTGCAGAAGGTGCAAACCCATTCGCTATGAACGAACTTTCTGGCGGTTATATGCAACTTGCAGACAATGGCCATATGAGTAAAGGTATGGAAGGCAACTGCGGTGGTAAAAAAGGCATGGATAAGGATATGCCAATGGGTAAAGGAAAAGAAGGTAAATGTGGTGAAGGTAAGTGTGGCGGCAGTAAAAACATGAAGAAAAACATGGAAGGCAACTGCGGTGGTAAAAAAGGAATGGATAAAGACATGCCAATGGGTAAAGGAAAAGAAGGTAAATGTGGTGAAGGTAAGTGTGGCGGAAATAAATAATCTGACATAATTACTTACATGAACAATCAGCAATATCCCGTTCATGGAGCAGGTTTGGGTCTGCGACGTTCCATTATGGATGCGCTCGCAGCTCAACCCCCTTCTCAAGTGAACTTTATGGAAGTCGCGCCAGAAAACTGGATTGGTGTTGGTGGTGCATTAGGCAAAAAATTTAGCGCCTTTGCAGAGCAATACCCTGTTGCATTACATGGCTTATCATTATCAATAGGCAGCCCTGCGCCACTCGATGAAGCTTTCCTCTACAAGGTTAAACGCTTTATTAAACAACACAATATTCCCAGCTATAGCGATCATTTAAGCTACTGTAGCGATGATGGTCACCTTTATGACCTCATGCCCATTCCTTTTACAGAAGAAGCAATACATTACGTAGCAGACCGTATACGGCGTACCCAGGATATACTCGAACAGCGCATCGCAATGGAAAACGTATCGTATTACGCTGCACCCTCAAAAGAAATGGAAGAAATCGATTTTATTAACGCTGTCATTAGTGAAGCCGATTGTGATTTTTTATTAGATGTTAATAATATTTACGTCAACAGCATCAACCATAAATATGATGCAGTTGAGTTCCTGAAAAAACTCCCTGCTGAACGTGTTACTTATTTACATATTGCAGGGCATTATAATGAAGCAGAAGATTTAATTGTTGATACCCATGGAGCAGATGTTGTCGATCCTGTTTGGGACTTACTACATAAAACCTATGATGTATTTGGTGTCATGCCAACCTTGCTGGAAAGAGACTTTAACATTCCCCCTGTCCCTGAATTATTAGGCGAAGTTAATAGCATTATTGAAATACAAAAAAAATGGCAACAACAAAATAAAGATAATAGCCAGCATGGCTGAGTTACCCCTATTCAAACGAACGCAATACGCATTTGCTGCGCATATTCGTAACCCGGAATTAAACCCGATTCCTGATGATGTTGAAGCACGTCGTATGAAAATCTACAGCGAATTATTTTTTAATAACGTCGAAGATTTTATTTCTAATACCTACCCGGTGTTAAAAGAAATTACTGCAGAAGATGATTGGAATGACATGTTACGGGATTACTTTAGCCATCATCTGGCGCACACGCCATTATTTCCTGAAATGCCGCGTGAATTCTTAAAATATTTAGAAAATGAGCGTGATAATGCAAATGATCCTGCTTTTATTAAAGAGCTGGCGCACTATGAATGGGTTGAACTGGCATTAATGACTTCTGATCTGGATGAAACAATAACATGGGACAAAATAGACAAAGACGGTGACTTATTAAATCAGCAACCGGTTCTATCCCCTCTTGCCTGGCCTTTAACCTATCAATACCCCGTACAACACATCAGTGCGGACTTTATGCCTGAAGCACCATCACAGCAACCCGTTTATTTATTAGTCTATCGTGACAATGAAGATGATGTTCATTTTATGGAACTTAACCCTGTTACCGCATTACTCATACAGTTTATCAATGATGACAATCAACTAAGCACAAAAAAAATATTAGAAAAAATTGCAGATCAATTAAGCCATCCTGATCCAAAAGCTGTGATTGAAGGCGGTATGCAAATTATTCAGGATCTGAAAAAAAGAGGCGTTATTTTAGGTGGTATAAAAAGTTAGTTTGAACAAATCGTTGTTTTTGTAGTCCTAGCATAACCAAAACAAATATAAGAAATGGAGCTCACTTATGGATAGACTCATCGATAAATTTCTGCAGTTACAAATACTACTTGATCGTAGCCGACAACTTGATTTTCTCGCCCCGCTTTTATTGCGTTTATATTTAGCCCCTATATTTTGGATGGCCGGTATACAAAAATATCATTCATTTGAAGACACTGCAGCCTGGTTTGGTAATCCTGACTGGGGTTTAGGCTTACCCTTCCCTTCTCTTATGGCTTTTTTAGCCACAGCAACTGAAATTGCAGGTGCCATTATGTTGTTATTTGGTTTTGGCGTACGCTGGATATCCATTCCCCTCATGTTCACCATGCTGGTAGCTGCATTTAGTGTGCACTGGACCAATGGCTGGTTAGCTATATCAACCGCTAGTGGTATTTTTGCAACTGAACGCACTGTTGAAGCGGCAGAGCGTTTAGATAAAGCAAAAAGTTTACTTGAACAATATGGCAACTATGACTGGTTAACTGAACATGGCAGTTTAGTTATGCTTAACAACGGTATCGAATTTGCCGCAACTTATTTTATTATGTTGCTTGCTTTATTTTTTATTGGCTCAGGTAAATATGTTGGTATTGATTACTGGCTTAAGAAAAAGTATTCAACATAATTTTCAGCCGTTATAAATAAAGAAACCTGCATAAGCAGGTTTTTTTATTAAGACAAATAATTAAATAATGGAATCCAGAGGTACGGGGTAAGCAATACCATAGCCTTGTGAAAAATCTACATTCATATCAGTAAGTGCTTTATGTAATTTTTCGTTTTCGACAAATTCAGCAATCGTTTTCATTCCCATTTCCTGACCAACCTGATTGATTGATTTCACCAATGCATAATCTTTCTCATCATCCAGCATTGATTTTACAAAGCTGCCATCAATTTTTAAATAATCAACCGTCAATCTTTTCAAATAACCGAATGAGCTTAAGCCACTACCAAAGTCATCCAATGCAAAACTGCAGCCCATACCTTTTAAAACGCCCAATAATTTTTCAGCATGAAAAAAATTCGACACTATTGCTGTTTCAGTTATTTCAAAACAAACTGAATTCGGCGATATCCCAAACTCATCAAATTTGCTGACTACATAATTGAGAAAATCGTGATCACAGATGGATTGGCCTGATAAATTAATCGCACATAAAATAGTGCCATCATACTTCTCCTCCAGCTTTTTAATATATCTAAAGGCGCTGTTTATAACCCACTTATCAAGTTCAACCATTAAATGATAACGTTCAGCAGCGGGAATAAATTTGTCTGGTGAAATAATTTCATCATTTTCTCCCAGCATACGAACCAAAAATTCACCATGCCATTTTGTTTTACCTACATGATTGCAACGTATTTCCTGCGCAAAAAGAATGAAACGATCTTCCAGCAAAGATTTTTGTACAGCTTGTGCGCTATGCATGTCACCTAAACGTTGTGTAAGTTGTATATCATCATCCTGATATATATGTATTCTGTTCTTACCTAAATCTTTTGCAACATAACATGCCGAATCTGCGGCTTTCAAAACATCGTTTAATGTTCGCATATTTTTATTAATTTCAACTAAACCGATACTCACGCCGATATCAAATGGTTTTCTATCCCAAACAAATTGAAAGTTTTTTACAGTTTCACGCAGCTTGTTGGCTATTTCCCTGGCCTTATCAATATTACAAAGAGGTAACAACAACCCAAATTCATCACCACCTAAACGCGCAATCGTATCGGTACTTCTTATTTTACCCTCTAAATGTTTTGCTAAATTTTGTAACAAAGCATCTCCGGCTATATGACCACAGGTATCATTAACGACTTTAAATTCATCTAAATCCATGTAACAAAGAACGTGATTTCTACCATTTCGTCTTACATCTGTAATCGCTTTTTCCAGTCTGGCTTCAAACTCCCGGCGATTAATAAGCCCCGTTAACATATCATGTGAAGCCTGATAGGAAATTTCACCGGTCATATCTTCAATTTTTAGCATCTTATTTCTTAATTCATCAATCAGAACATCATTTTTTATTCCCAGTATGATCCCTTTCATATTTGTCTTATTCATAACCTTATTAGAGGTAAATACGACAAATAAATAAATTAAAATAATGACTCCCATATAAAAGTATTCACTTCCATCGTGAGAGAAAAAATAAAAGCTTAAAGGTAACAATGCAGGAAGACTAAATGCCAAACCAAGATACTTGCTTGGTGCATAAGTAACAGATGCGGCTGCAACCAGACCACCAACGGTTAGCACAATAACCGAATCAAGCAGCGGATTATTTTCAGGGAAGACAAAATAACTACCTACCCCCCAAATTAAACCTGTGATAAGTGTTCCAATTAAATAGATTTTTTCCCATCGATAACTATTACCTTCAATGGTTACATCAAGCACATAAAAATAATTAACCGTAAGCCAGCGAATAATATAAACCAAACCAATTGCCACGAACCAGGGCAATAAGATATCAGAAGGTACTCTATTTTGTAGAACAAGGACGTAAAAAGTGGCTGTAATTAATCCGCCAAAAAGGGTAACGGTCGACTCCTTATCAATCAGGGTCATTTGTTCGGCGTGCACATAGGATTGTTCTGTAATGTTCAAAAGCGGTGCCATATATTATTGTTATTATGTGTTCATAGGTAAACTTATATTTACTGTGTGAATATATCAACATTTAAGCATAAAAAAACCCACGTAAGTGGGTTTTTTTAAACTACAGCTTAAAAGGGTGATCAATTCGACCTTTTTGCTGCAATTCGCAAACGTAGTGCATTCAGTTTAATAAAACCATCTGCATCTTTTTGATTATAAGCACCGCCATCATCCTCAAAACTTGCAATATTTTCATCAAATAAAGAATATTTTTCCGACTTACGTCCCGCAACAGAAACATTACCTTTGTATAACTTAATGCGAACAGTACCGTTCACTGTTTTCTGTGTGCTATCAATTAAAGCTTGTAATGCTTCGCGCTCTGGTGACCACCAAAAACCGTTATAAATCATTTTTGCATAACGCGGCATCATTTCATCTTTCAAATGCATGGCTTCACGATCCAACGTCAATGATTCAATACCACGATGTGCTTTCAGCATAATTGTGCCGGCGGGCGTTTCATAACAGCCACGTGACTTCATACCCACAAAACGGTTTTCAATAATATCATCTCGACCGATACCATTTTCCCCCCCCACTTTGTTGAGGTATTCCATCACTGTTGCTGGCGACATTTTCTCACCGTTAATCGCAATAATATCGCCCTTCACATATTCAATTTCCAAATAAGTCGCCTTGTCCGGCGCTGCTTCAGGTGAAACAGACCAGCGCCACATACTATCTTCAGGCTCGTTCCAGGGATCTTCTAAAATATCGCCTTCATAGGAAATATGGAGCAAATTAGCATCCATAGAATAAGGCGACTTTTTGCCTTGCTTGGCGTAATCAATCTCAATGCCGTGCTTTTTCGCATACTCCATTAATGATTCACGGGAGCTTAAATCCCATTCACGCCAGGGCGCGATAACCTGAACATCGGGCATTAAAGCATAAGCACCCAGTTCAAAACGAATTTGATCGTTGCCTTTACCGGTTGCGCCATGCGAAATGGCATCAGCACCAACTTCTTCGGCAATCTCAACTAAACGCTTGGCAATTAAAGGACGCGCAATCGAAGTACCCAGTAAATATTCACCTTCATAAACAGTATTGGCACGGAACATGGGGAAAACATAATCACGGGCGAAATCCTCACGTAAATCTTCAATGTAGATTTCTTTTACCCCCATCGCTTGCGCTTTTGCACGAGCAGGCTCTACTTCTTCGCCTTGACCAATATCCGCTGTAAATGTCACAACTTCACAGTTGTATGTCTCTTCCAGCCACTTAAGAATAATTGATGTGTCCAAGCCACCTGAATAGGCCAAAACCACTTTTTTTACGTCACTCATTACCAAACTCCACTTATTGGGTTATCCCAACAAGTTTAAAATTAATAGATAGGAAAGGGGCAAGATTATACCCGAGAAAAGGAAAATCTACATTAACTCCGGCGAGGAACGGCCAGGTAATAGATTTTTACCGAACAAGGCTCACTTCAACACGTCGGTTTTTTGCCCGCCCTGACTTGGTTCTATTGTTATAACGTGGCTTTTTCTCACCCCGCGCGATAATAACAAACCGCTTCGGATTAACCCCTTTTTGGACAAGGTATTTCTTCACCATATTTGCACGTTGTTTCGAAATAGAGAGATTTATTCTCCTCACACCACGACTATCCGTATGGGAGCTAATCTGAATATATTCATAATCAGGATCTAGCGAAACATACTCCGCTAAACGATCTAACTGCTTTTTTTCCTTCGCATCGAGACGCAAACTGCCTTTGCCAAAATAGAAAGACGAAAATTTAACGTCATTTAAACCATAATTAATTAAGTTTTGGCTGCATTCTTTAAAATCACGCCACGCAGACTCAAAACGTAGCGGCATGACTTTCGCAATCACAAGATCTTCGCCGTCACCCACATCCGCGTGTGACCAAACCGCTTCCATGCCCTCACGCAATTCAAATGCCATTCTATAGGCCCAGTCTTCGGGCACAACAATACTGTCTTTTTGAATAGAGAATGGTACTCGACCCAGTAACTTACGGTTAGCAAAACGCTTCCACATAGGAGGACTGGCATAAATTAATGCATGGCTAGATTTACGAGGCATATCATAAGTTGCCACTCTAAATTCCATAGCTTGTAAAGCACGGTGTTTGAAGCTGGCTTCACCGTAGCCGGGAATATTTTGACTTAAACGGCATTCCAAACGATTGCCACTGCTACTCCACTTCGCCTCATCAATATTCTCACTGTAAAACTGAGTCCCTGCCCAAACAGGCGATGACACAGCAATAAAGGTCATTACAAGTAGAATCACGCCGCTCATTTTAAACTTCATAGTTAGTACTCGCTTACAAATAACACGTTATTAATACTGATATTTACTTAGCGTCTTGAAGAGAAAAAAGTTTAGAGAAAATCAAAGATTAGGAACAAAATAATGTGTAAAAACAGTGTTAAAAATACCGAGGTTGTTGAAATAACAGAAAATAAGTCATCGTGGGATGTATTTCTATTATGTAAAAAAATCCCACCGAAAAGGTGGGATTTTATCGCCTAAAATATGATTTAAGCGGTTTTCTTTGCTCTTTTCTTGCGTTTTTTCTTCTTTGGCTTGTTAAGAATAACGTCAGTTTTAGTTAAGCTTGTGACATAGGCAGAGGCACGCTTTGCAGCAACTTTAAGTGCAGCTAATTCAGCTGAAACTATCGCTTTTTGTCCTTTGACTTTATCCGCCTCTTTTTTAATAGTAGCCATTTCTTTTTCAATCGCTTTTAATGCTTTTTTATTTATTGCACTTGCATCTTTTTTCACTTTTGCTGATGCAGATTTTTTCTTTTTCGATAAAGAAGCACGTTTTTTAGATAAACGTTTAGCTGCTGTACCCAATGTTTTATTTGCTTTAGCAACAGAAACAACCGCTTTATCTGACGCCGCAGCAATATCGGTTAAGCTGGCAACAGCACTTTCAATTGTTTTAATAGATGCCGCACTTGTTACAGTTTTTATTGCTTTCTTTTTTGAGGCCATAAGCCCTCCACTAGATTTATTGAATAATTAAATAAAATAAAGAATATATTTTTCTTAGTAAGCATATTACGTTAAATAGATTTAAACGCAAATAATTGGGGTATTTTTAGCCATATATACAAAAACAAGGAAAAATTAACATCATACAAAGATTGAATTTAAAAATAGACATACGTATTAAAAGCTAAAATACATTTAAATTAAGATAAAATATAAATTTCATCGAAACTTATCTAAAATTCTATGGCCATACTATGAATAAAGGGGAAGATGATGACACTAAATATACTTAATTTCTGGAAAAGTAATCGTTTTGTAATGATTTTTATACTACTCATGGTGATTTTTAGAACCTCCGTAGCAGACTGGAATACTGTCCCTACTGGCTCAATGAAACCAACCATCATCGAAGGTGATCGTATCTGGGTTAATAAAATTGCCTATGATTATAATATTCCTTTTACCCATGTCTCATTAAAATATTTCAATGATCCTAAACGTGGTGAAATTATTATTTTTGATTCTGCAGTGTCTGAAAAACGTCTGGTTAAAAGAGTTATCGCTGTTCCCGGAGACAGTATTCGCATGGAAGATAATATTCTTTTTATAAACGGAAAAAAACTTGATTATAAAATTATTCAATCCGACCAGAATAAGGTTATTGTGCAAGAAACCAGCGATGATTCGTCTTATACCATTCAACTAAATCATAATTTAAGCCATGCAAGTAATTTTAATGCTTTAACCATCCCCCCCAAACAGTATCTTGTACTTGGTGACAACAGAAATAACAGCGCTGATTCAAGATTTATTGGTCTGGTACCAAGAGAAGAGATTATTGGACGTGCAAACCACGTTATTATGTCATTAAATTACGATAATTATTACTTACCAAGAATGCAACGCTTTTTCCACAGACTTTAACAGGCAGGCAATTCATATAATAAAAAAGTATTGTGTTTAATACGCAATGCTCTCTTTCTCTTCTTAAATAATATTTTTTTGACTTTTAATAACTCTTCTTTTACCCAATGGCATAACATTATTTTTATATAAAACAGTGCATCTATTCGTATATTGCATAAATCATATTCATTTTTCTCTCATTATCAAAGTGCATTGAGTGCTCTACTATTTCTACAGGTGATGGTACAGAGATAAAATATAATACTCACGAGAGAATGCAAATGAATACTTATGTAAATTCGATTAATGATGAACGATTCAGTTCTGTACCGGAAGACAGATGGCTGGATGCAAATGAAATCAGACTCGGACAATTTCTGGCTGTGGCTAATATTACAACGGCTTTCGTACTCAACAGATGGGAATTAATTGCACTACAGTTCTGTATCTTTGTATTAATGGTTATCGCACCAGGCACGCTGGACATATATAAATGGTTATATCATGGCATTCTAAAGCCACTTGGTCTTTTAAAACCCGACATGCGAATAGATAACATCGAAGCTTATCGTTTTGCAAATATGATCGGCATCGTCGCCTCCGGCACAGCAAGCTATCTTCTTTATAGTGGCTATGAAACCATCGGTTGGGGCATTGTCTGGGTCATGATAACTCTTGGCAGTCTTGCTGTATTAGGCTGGTGCGCCGGTTGTTTTGTCTATTACATGCTACAAAAAATGGGAATCAAGGGCTTCTTTAGGCATTCACAGATTGGGAAAGTTATTCCGGGTGTTAGAGCACCTCGCCCTTAAACAAGGGGGACAAAAAATGTACGAACGATTACTTTACGTTATTGTAGCTGCGATATTTGGTGCTATTATTTTCTTATTTTTGCGTAAAACACAGATACGAAAATCTCAAAATGCGACAACTGAACTGGATGGATTAAAATTAAAAACAGGTATGCAATACATTGTTTATTTCTGGTCCGAACATTGTTCACAATGTAAAAGCGCACAAAAACCTACTTTAGAACAATTGTTGAAAAAAGTAGAACAGGAAAATATTGAGCTAATTGCACTATGCATAGAACACCATGGCAGTTTAGCTAAATCATGGGGGGTAAGAACACTCCCAACGATCTATGTCGTTGACCAACAAGGCAGTGTTACCCATGTAAACAATGGTTTTGTTTCCGAATCACGCCTCCTACAACAGTTAAACCTGAGTACAGTGTAAAATAAGTTGCTAAAAATTCATTATCAAAAATTCACAATAATTAAAAATGGATTCAGAGCATGGGGAATTCAGCGAAATTTAACGTACCCAGTCAGTACTGATGCGACAATCTCGTTATTATTTCTGTTTACCGAAATTGCCTCGCTCATTTAATCCTCTCGATGCCAGAATGCGTGTGGCGCACGTCAGCTGTATACTAATACTTCGATAAAACAACTATTAGCAGAAATGGATATACACAACGGTTCTTTCTATCATACCTTCAAAGATAAAAAAAACGATTTATTTTAAAGCATTAAAATATTACAATAAGAAGTACACGCATAAACGTCTGCCGGTATTAGCCGTACACAATGATTTTTAGCCGGTATTTGCGCTTTATTTGCAGAAATATTTACAACACTCGAAGCAGAAGATGAACCAAATGGATGTTTGGTTGTGAATAGCCTGGTTGCCGAAATCCTGAGTGAAGCAGAATTAAAAACCTCGCTATACATCGATATTAATTTATTCTTACAATTTATTACTAAACGAATACAATGCTCAATTGATTTGAAGCATACCTCAACCAATTTACCTGCATTGCAATTAGCCCATATTTTATCAGCCTATATTCAGGGATTATTTCGTGTCTCCAGCATAGTCGAGATAAAAAAACCACAAAATCAAACTAAAGATTTTTTTCCACACATTAAATTTATAATTATATAAATATTAATAATAAACAGGTCGTAACGGGTCATCACAATGAGCCAGAACTCTTCATATCAAATCAAAGAGTGCGTTAATGCTATGAAAATAGATCTCCCTCAGAGTACCATTCAAACTTCATCGGTAAGTGCCAGAAAATGGTCTGTAACCTGATTTATTTTACAATTAAGCCCAGACAACATTGATTAAATAATATAGAGTGGAAGCCTATTATATTAGCCGGCTATTGGATAATATTTTATTAATTTCAGAAATACAAAATAGAAATGTCATAAGGGATCGCCCATTAAAATTTTACTAACAGGACGCATTAACCGATTACTCGTCATCTCATTTTTGGTTGTTTCGCTCATCCCTCTGTCTGTACTCGGCTTTAAGGTCTACCATGCCGCATGGGACAACGCCTGGCGCGAAATTAACGAAAAACATCGTCTCTTAGCAATGAATATGGCTGCCCCGATCCAAATTTATATCAAAGATAAACAGCGTATAATGGGCATTTTAGCGCAAAATGTTTCTCGTGAATTAGAGACAGATACAAAGTACTCACAAATACATCAAAACCTGGTAACAGCTGCCCCATTCCTTAACGACTTTCATAGTGTTTCATTGATTGATATCAATGGAAATACAAAAAGCATCAATAGCGATAATTTTCCAAAACAAGATCCTGTAAAATATTACCACAATATATACCGTGATAATGCTGCCTTTAAAGAAGCAATTAAAACCAAACGTTGGAGTATATCGAGCGTTAAACGTAGCCAGATCACTAAAAATCCTACCATTTTCATGGCTTACCCTGTTATCTCAAAGAACATAGTTCACCATGTTCTTGTTGCAGAACTAAAAATTGATGAGATTGAAAAACTAAGAAAAAACATTCACTTTGGTGAAAAAGGACACTCCGCTATTGTTGATAGTGAAGGGAATGCACTCGCCCATCCAAATGCACAATGGATGGCTGAGATTAAAAATTTATCGCATCTAAAAATAATACAGCAAATGATGGCAGGTGAAAGTGGGGTTACAGAATTCTGGTCACCTTTTGTAAAACAAATGATGGTGGCAGGATTTACCAGTGTACCAAAGTTAGGTTGGGGAATTATGGTTCCTCAGCCTAAAGTAGAAGTTGAAAAACAAGTTAATAAAATTTTATTTTCACAATTAATTTGGGCACTAATTGGTCTTATTATTGCTATTATATTAGCTGTTATAATTTCACGACATATTACCTCCCCCATTAATAAACTCGCTCACTCGGCACAAGAACTGTTATCTAATGAACTCGAAGGAAAATTGCCGGAGATATCAAGTTCAGCACCCTATGAAGTGCAAGAGCTAAATCGTGCTCTTATTAACCTAATATCCGGCCTGCAGAAATCCCGAACAGAAATAAGTAATTTAAATGAATCTCTGCAAGATAAAGTTGATGAAGCAACTTTAAAGTTAACTATTACGAATATGAAGTTAAAAGATATTGCTGAGAATGAAAAAAATACCAGCCAGATAAAAAGTAATTTTATTGCAAGCATGAGTCATGAATTGCGCACACCGCTAAATGCAATTATTGGATATTCCGATCTATTAATAGAGGAATTTTCTGAAATACCAGATAGCATTTATTTGTCTGATATAAAGAGAATTAAAAAATCAGGGCAACATCTATTATTACTGATAAATGACATTCTTGACATTTCTAAAATAGAAACGGGAAAAATTGATATTATTATTGAAGAGATAAGTATTACCGATATGCTTGATGATATTCAATCAATCCTATCACCACTGATAGTAGAAAAATCAAACATAATAAATTTTAATAACAGACTAAATATCAACATCATTAATACAGATAAAGTTAAATTAAAACAAATTTTATTAAACCTCTTAAGCAATGCAAATAAATTCACTAGCAATGGAGACATTACTGTTGAACTCAACCACATTAAAAAAGACAGTATTGAGATATCGGTTAAAGATACCGGTATCGGAATTAAAAAAGATAAATTAGAAAGTATTTTTGATGCATATAACCAGGCAGATAATTACATCAAATTTACATTCGGTGGCACCGGACTGGGATTAAGTATTAGCCGGCACTACGCAAGAATGTTAAAGGGTGACATTACCGTAACAAGTATAGAAGGAAAACAGTCTATATTTAAATTAACCCTATCAACAAAACTATCGATATCCCCCCCTTTCCCCACCCTATAGTCCAAACAAGGTTAATTCTCAAATATTGTCAGTAAGTGCAATAATTGAAAGCAGGAAATCACTAAAAATTCTTTATAGTTTAATTCAATAAAAACATCTAAAGCTGAAGCAAATGTAGTCACGGATGTAATGCAATCAAATAAAAATTGACTGTCGGTTGCATATTAAAATTTTTATTTTATTTTTCATTCCAATAGCGTTGCATTTCAAAGTATAGAAAAGATGCCGTCCAGGTTATCAAAACTAAACCTGTTAATGACTCAAACCCAGTCAGATACCGGATACTGCCAAAGGGTTCAATATCGCCAAAGCCTAAAGTCGTAAAAGTCGTAAATGAGTAATAAATACAATCCGCCATTGAACCATTGAAATTACCGTCTAAGTATCCGAACACACTCGATTGATTAAAATAATAATAAGCAACAGCAAAAACATAAATTTCAATTGTATGCGCAACAAGTGCGCTAAATACACTCGCAAGTACTCTAAACCGATGACGAATTTTCATTTTAGGGATTATCTGTGTAAAGCGGTATAAAAACTCATAGTGAATCATCACCACTATTGCAACGACCAAACAACTTACCAATAAAACCATAATTATTTACCAACTTTGATACAACAATAATTTTTTTACCATACCTTGTTATTAATTCTATAACTTCAATATTCATCATAAAAATAACATGAAGTTATGCTGAATATAACAAGAGTTTACTATAACACTTTATCTACTATACTAAATATTATTGTAGCGTATGGAGACGAACATGAATTCATCAGACACAACAAATGTAAAATTAGTACTTTTATTGTCCGTTGTTCTTCTATTCACTGCGTGTAGCGCGGGCGATACCCAGTTTACAGAGCAGAATAAAGCCGGTTTCTTTTATGGTCTCTGGCATGGCATTATTTCATTCATTACATTGATAATTCATATTTTTAATGATGGTGTTATGGTCTATGAAACAACAAATACCGGTGGCTGGTATGATTTTGGATTTTTAGCCGGGGTTACCAGTATTTGGGGAGGTGGCTGCCACATAAAATGCAAATCCGCAAAAGAAAAGAAGACAGATAAAGAATGGGAAGAAATCGGCGATAAAGTCGAGAAAAAAGTCATGCGAAAATTAAAAGACTGGTCAGAGGATGAAGAAATAAATGGAAGCGATACAGAATGGAAAGATATTAGTGAAAAAGTTGAAAAAAAACTGAAGCGAAAGATTCGCGAATGGGCTGAAAAAGACTAATTTACCAGGCTAATATTAAGAGGCTTTACCTTTTTGATAAATTGTCCTGCTCCATTAATGGAACAAAAAAACGGCTTGCAAATTCTACGGCCTGTAGCAATGTAAAAATCTCTCTTTCTTCAGGATTATTTGCAAGCCATTGCTGAGCAATTTCATGGTCTTTTATAAATAACATATCTAAACACAAACTATCTGCACAACAAGTACCGGACTCTATTGTTCCCCAGTCTATACCGAAGCAAACCTCACCCACATCATCCAAATTTTCAATTATCGTCTCGGACTGCTCTATATGAAGAGGAGCATCAGTAATTCTACAGCGTGAATCGATTTGTACTTTCACTTCAAACATAGGGCTGATGGCTAAGGCATCTAAAGCACACATTGCATTTACTTGATATCCATTCACCGAAATTTTATTCTCCCGTTCTTCCATGGTAAAAGGATAAGCGCCGATAGGCTCGCCATTTTCGGAAAAAACCACCATATCATTTTTTCGTAAAACATTTACTGCATCATCCAGATCATCAACGTAAGTCGCCATTTCGCTCTTCGTTAAAATCCGTCCCCGGGTGATGAAAGAAAGAAGAATTTGTTGATGAAGCGCCCTAACCTGCTTAGTGAATTTATTCTGATTCGCCTTTAAAGGAAGGGCTCGATTCAATCGGTCTAATGCATCTTCTATTTTCATATATTTTATATTTTTTTCTGCAATGCAGGCATATGGAACACCTTGAGGTAGTTCTGCCGAAACCTGTCACGTTTATTAAGTATAAAGAGTGCTCTCAGTCACCAAACCCACCCGGTATGGCATACGAACTTTACCAATAATATCAAAAAAGGATTCAAAATCTATTTGTTTTGCATGTTTTAAAAATAAAAAACCCCGCGACATGTCGCAGGGTTTTAATAGAGCACAAACCTAAGAACAATTAGATCTTAATGTTTGCAGCCTGTGGACCTTTTGGACCAGACTCAGTGTCAAACGTTACCTGCTGACCTTCAGCAAGTGAACGAAATCCATCACTCACGATAGCTGAAAAATGTGCAAAAACATCCGCACTACCATCATCCGGAGTGATAAAACCAAAACCTTTAGCATCGTTAAACCATTTAACAGTTCCTGTAGCCATAATAAAATTACCTCAATAAAGTATAAAAAATAAATAGTGTGTTACAAATCTTACGGAGATAATTTACAGGAGAAAATACAGAATGCTACTGACAAGAACCTAGGATGAAATGTATCGTTGTGTAATACCTGCTGTTTAATCAACAATAATACACACCCCTAGTATATGGTTGTAATTGAGTATTACAAGCTAAATCGACTTTTATTTGCATAAAGACTGATAATAATCACTTTATTATGCTATTTGGACACATATTACCCCTATATTAGAAAACATAAGAGCAATGAGTCGCCTTAAAACCTGTTACACTGGTTTTGTACATATATACGACTCGCTCTGATCGGTGCCTTTCTTGACAGAACCCCCTCACTGTAAGCCATAAATACTTTATAAATAGTATCTATCCAGACCACCTCATGTAAAAACATGAGCAGATTATATTTCAACAACCATTCGACAAGCTATTTGGCTCACCTTGTCCTTTGAGTAGAATGTGCGCCGGAGTAAACCCATGCAAGGCATTAGTGATATTAACATTATAGGCGTCGATGAAACTCGCCCCCCCTTTATACGAAAAGAACCCTACATTGATATATTTTTTGAACTATCACATCAGGCACCTATAGACTGGTGTAAAGATTTAAATAGTCAATTTGCATTAAATAAGATAACAAGCAATTCCAGCATAAATGAAACAGAAGGTCTGTTTATTAAGACATGGGTAAGAACAGCAGACGAAATAGAGTCGCTACTTGAACAACTTAAAAAAGAAATTACTCGGTGTACGGGTCAGTACATCGAGCGTATTCGACTCAGTTCACAACAAGCTGGTGACGATACATATGAAACATATAAATCAAGCGAACAGAAAAAACTTAATAATATAATCACCTCACTTGTTTTTAATTAGGTGAATATTATTTTATGAACCCTATTCGCTACCGTTATCGTACCATTGAATTTGGCAACTCTGACATTCATCTACGTACCTTACGTGATAGACAACAATTTTCTGATGAAAATAACATTGCCGCTAATCTGGGAATTTCTTCCGCCAGCTGGCCTTTGTTCGGTGTAGTTTGGGACTCAAGTAAAGTTCTTGCAAATTTTATGTTTGAGTATGAAATCGATAACAAACGTATTTTAGAAGTAGGTTGTGGCATAGCTTTAACCAGCCTTATGCTTAACCAACGCAATGCAGATATTACATCAACTGATTATCACCCCGAGGTTGAATCTTTTCTATTAAATAACGTTATGCTTAACAAAGGCAAAGACATTCCTTTTGTTCGTACAGGATGGGGAGATCCAGAGAGTGACCTGGGTAAATTTGATGTTGTAATTGGTAGCGATCTTTTATATGAAAGTGAGCATGTAAACTTATTATCAGGATTTATTTACCAACATACGCAACCGGATTGTGAAGTTATTATTGTAGATCCAGGGCGCGGAAATCATGCCCGATTCAGCAAAGCAATGGTAAAACTAGGTTATTCACATAGCCAGAGTAAACCCGAAAATATGAGTTACTTAACCAGACCTTTTAAAGGTCAGATACTTCGGTATCAACGAAACAGTTAATGATGTTTATTTATGATTAAAAAGTTGGTAAAAAATGTTTGAAAAAAAAGATAATATAAAAGCAACTGATGAAGTTGATACTGTGACGAATGAGAATGCTGTCGTCAAAAATGAAGTCATTAAATGCAAATACAATGTAATGAATATCGAAAAAATCAGCACGCCGGATGGCATGGTCGGCGATAACTGGTACCAATATGTCGTCGGACAAGGCTCATCAGAAATTAAGGGGCTAACGATGGGTACATTAAATCAGGTAACAGAACATGCTAATAACATCGCCGATGATCTTAATGACCGATCAAAAGGGAAAAAAACGGGCTATACCTCAAACCAGAATAACAAAATACCGGCTAAACCACCCGCGCCATAAAACGTAATATGCCCTCTATTTTGTCTCAAGATAACCAGGACGCTGCCCGGCGAATTTTCCCCACAGTAAAACCTCTTGAGTTCACTATCGTTGGAGTAATATGAGACGCAAGCTTTTGTTTTTCTTCATCAGATAAAACATCTAAATGATCAAGGATTGCTAATAATGCAACGGAGCGTGCGCGATCACTTCCATCTGCTATTTTTAGAGCAACACCTAAACCTCGCTCAGGTAAAGCTGCTGTCAGAATACCTTCTGCACCGGTCTTGGCAAGCACAGCACCTTTGGTTACATCGTTCAATTCGGTCACCACGGTTCCATGTCCTGCAATATAGAGTGGCTCATTTGAAATCGCTTTATGAAGACGATAAATGGCTTGTGCACGCACCTCAGATAAGTCAACTGGCTTAGCAAAGCGAGCCGTGGCACGCCCAAGCTGAATAAGGGGCATTGTCGGTGCGGGTAATCCACAGCCATCTATCCCAATTGGGTACTGTTTAAGATCAACACCTGATATATCAGAAAGTATATCTAAAGAGAGTTGTTGTAATGGATGTTCAAGTAAATGGTAATCATCCAAAGATAAATTCAAATGCAACGCGGTCGTTAAAAAACCCGTGTGTTTACCTGAACAATTATGATGGATTCGACAGCCTGTTTGACCTGAAGCCAATAGTTTATGAGCACTCGCTGTATCTTCAGGGAGTACTCGCCCACAGGCTAAATGTTCTTCGGTTAATCCCAATCGGTTTAACCATGACTCAACCAGGTTTTGATGTATCAATTCACCTTGATGGGAGGAGCAGGCTAATGATAATTCTTCATCACTCAGAGAGTAGCGTTGACTGGCGCCACTTTCAATTAAATGAATGGCTAACATTGGCTTTAATGCAGAGCGTGGAAAGATTAATCTTTCAATATTACCCCAACTTCAACGACGTTACCCTTAAAGTCACACACCACGGCAGCACCAAAGTGCCGGCTCTCGACTGTTTTATCACGCAAAACCTCAACTAAAAGCTCATCTGGCATACAACATCTTTCCCTAAATTCATTTATGTTTTATTCGAAGTAATGCTACCACATTACGACAAAAATCAAGCTTCATTGAATATCATAAACCATGAGTAATTCAACCACGGTATCGTAATCAAATTTATTAGCTATATTACAAGCCTTCGGGAAATAGCTAGAGCCATAGGTCATGCCTGGAACAAGGTTCGCTTCCATAAAAAAGCATTCGCCGCTTTTGTTCGTTTTAATATCGACACGTCCAAAGTCTCTAACAGCTAAACTATTAAAAGCATCGGCAGCCAATGTTTTTACATTATATTTAATTTCGTTATCCACAATCTTTATCATCATTTCTGAATACTCCTTTTTAGCCTGAGCGCCTAAAATCTTAAGACCACTGGTTGATGTCGGAGGAATGATTTCAACCGCAGAAAGTATTAACTCACCATTATTTTTTTTGATAACAGCAACAGTAAACTCGCGTCCATCTAAATACTCTTCTACTAAAATGGGCTGATTGAATGAATCGATAAAGATGCCACTTTACTTTCAAAACTGCCAAAATTTGTTACATAAGATAAATCATCAATACCATTTCCATTAGCAGCATCCAACGGTTTAAGAAACAGGGGGAACGTAAACGGTAATTCTCTTTCGGTTTTATACTGCCCGGGAATTGCAATGAAATAACGGGCTGTCTTAATACCTTTATTGGTTAAAGGCATCTTCGCCTTAACCTTATTGGAATCAAATCTAAGTACTTCTCTTAATGACCCGGTGAAATTAACGTTATGTTTAGATAAATAATCTGATATCCAAATATCATCATCATTTTTAAGTACGATATACTTTACCGCTAAAATAACCAGCTCAGGTTTTTGTTTAACAATGTCATCTAAACATGCCTTGCTGTCACAGACATTAAGTTTGACATTGTGCCCCATTCGTTCAATAGCGTGTAGAACACTATTACAAGCCGTTAACGATCCAAATCCGCTCTCTTTCAACGCGTCGTTAGGCGTAGTGATTATTTCTATATGCATTATATTTTCCGTACTAAATAACTTACTAATAAATTGAAAAGTAAAATACCTGATAACCAGATACAGGAATGGCTTACTAAGCAACGTTATGCGAAGAAAAAAACGTCTTCGAGTGCGATGTGGAAATGTGGAAATGTGGAAATTATTCAGTGTGCCGATAGGAATAGCCAAGAAAAGACTAATAAATAAGTAGCCGCCATATACTGAATGGGGATATTAACACAAACCGATGAAAAATAATGCCAGTATGTTCCAGAGTCAAGTGAGGCCCGGCCTCATTAAGGCACCAAAATTAAATTAATGGAGGCTAGTTCCGGCTATTAGCCCCTCGAACCCTTTTATCGGTATGATTCTTTATTCTACAAACATCAAAAAAGCTCTACACAATCATTATTTTCATTATACGAAGTTTCCTTAATGCTCGTTTGCTCAGAAACTTTAAATTGAATGATTAAGGAGTGTAAAAGTGATGCCAGTTGCGCAAGGTCACTGCTATCAGATGTGTTTTGTTGCGCCTTTAATATCGTTTGTGAAATCGCATTATTTATATTAAGGATAGTATCATTAATCACATTCGAAGAACTTGACTGGTTAATACAAGATTTAGCAATATTTTTATTCATAGTATCAATTTCTGACAGCATATCATTTGTCTTTTTCAAAGACAGGCCTGCCGTATTTACCAGGTTGGCCGTTTTACTTGCCTGAAGTTCACTTTGCTGCATGCCATTAACAGCGCCATTACTACTTTCCTGAATACTTGAGACAACATTTTTAATTTGTACAGTGGCATGTTGTGTTTTTAATGAAAGACTTCTGACTTCATCCGCTACAACAGCAAAGCCTTTACCGTGCTCTCCTGCACGAGCAGCTTCAATGGCCGCATTTAATGCAAGTAAATTAGTCTGTTCCGCAATTGCAGAAATAACATTAAGAATTTTAGTTACTTCATCACTTTCAGCAACTAGTTTATGTACCATTTCAGCAGAGTCATGAATTTTTCCAGAAAGATTATTCATCTCAGTCACTGCAGTGGTCACAACCTCATGACCATGCGAGGTTGATGCCAAAGCTGTCTGAGTAGATTCCGATGTCAATTGAGCATTTTCAGCCACTTTTTCAATGTCCCTGGACATTTCCTGCATAGACTCAGACACTTTAGAAATGGCTTCTTGCTGACTGGTTATTGCCTGATTAGTGAGTTCATTTGTTTTAGCTGATTCATAAGAAGCTTCTGACAAATTATTTGCTGCCATATTAATTTGTTTCATTAAATTTTGAATATTAGAAATAAAGGTATTAAACCAATGTTCAGTTGATTTTAATTCTGTAACATTATGAGTTTCTAGTCGTAAGGTGAGATCTCTGCTTCCTTCAGCAATATTTTTAATAAGGTCTGAAATATTATAAAGTGGTTTTGTAATCGCTTTATTTACAGTAAACCAAAATAAAATAATCATAGTAATAATTGAAATAACATAAACAAGAGAAACATAATATTTTGTTGTTTCGAATAAAGTGGTTATCTCACTTGACGATTTTTTGTGAATTTCTTCTGTTTTAGCAACAACTTCACTTAATAATTTGATCGGTTCACGGTCAATCCCTCTTACATACTTATCTGTTGTAATATGCGGGTTAGTTTCTGCCAGCTTAAAAACAGGTAATGCCTCTCTATAACGGTTGCCAAGCCGTTTATGTTCAGCAAGAAACTTCGTTGCCCGTTCTTTTAGTTCAGGATAATCAGTTGATAATGTAATGAGGTTTTCAACTTCTATAATTGTTTTCTTTTCCTGCACAAAAAAACTATTTACGTGTTTTGTATAAAGGGAATTGTCATAGCCACGTAATAAAACATTCTTCCATTCCTGAATTTGGGCCTTAAAATAAATTTGAGACAATAGCGCACTTTTTTGAATTTTATGCGTTTTATCCGATAATTCTGAATTAAATACAATAACGCCTTCATATTTAAAAATTGCATACCCTGCCAATAATGTTGTAATTAAAAGTCCAAAGGTAAATATTAACGAAAGCCTTTTTTGAATACTGTTCATTTTAAAACACCATGTAAACCTTAACCGATAAAATACATATAGCAGGAAGGATAAGTAGAAACCTGCCGATGTGGGTTATCATTTTAATGGATTAAGTGTTTCAGTTTTATGACATTAAAGAAGGTTTTATTTCCGCTTTGTGACATCAAAACAGGTTTTATTTAATAAATTCATACCTCTCTATCAATTTATTACACTTTTATGACGTTCTACTAGTTAGTATTAAACAGCATCAGAATAAACCTCCGACTGTTTTGACGAATACTTTCAATCTGATTTATTGCTATTATCTCGCAACCAATAGAATCCACCTGCGGACGAGGCGCTTACGGAAAGTATAATCACAACAATACCCGTCAAAGTTAAATTATAATTTTCCAATGCAGAATACATCGTGCCGCCGGCAGTAATCATTGCCACCGCAAAACAATGCAACCATACTTTTGTTCTGCTATGCACATTCGCTATACCGGCTGTAACATAACCACCGATGAACATAACAATAATTAAAACAGGTAAACCAATTAAATATCTAAATACACCTGAAATGTCTTTTAAAAATGGAAAATCAGCTGCTATCGCATTATAGCCAACAGCAATAAAGACATAAGCCAGTTGCAGGACCAGAAAGACCACTGCAACAAATAAACTACCTACCACTATCGCTTTTATACTTTTCATAGGCTGTACCAAATTAATCCGATGGAGGGGTTATAGACAATTTAATGGAGGCAGCCCCTGACGAATCCCCACGAAATTATTAATAAAATCGATCAAAAACAACAACTTAGTAAACAACCTATTAATACTCGATTAAAACCACGTCATTGTACTTAATGAACCGCTACGCGTTTCGTCAGTATTACCCTAACGTGCTCTGCACGTTCTGGCATTACTTAATGAACCGCTACGCGTTTCGTCAGTATTACCCTAACCTGCTCTGCACGTTCTGGCATTACTTAATGAACCGCTACGCTTTTCGTCAGCATTACCCTAACCTGCGCTGCACGTTCTGACATCGAAAGAACAAAGTGACTGAAGCAATCTCATGACATAGAGGATTAACCGAGAGATTGCCGCATCAACACTGAAAAACACGTGTTTTTCAGTGTTTCCTCGCAATGACCTATAACTCTAAATTTCGTGGGGATCCCTCAGAGGCAGCCCCCATTTATTGTTCTATACTTTACAAAGCTACAGTCTGACATGATTAACAAAATCTTTCTATTTCCGGACCATTATTATGGTAATCAAAAGACAAAGAGCAAAATCACCTGGTTTGTACCAGCGATATAAAAAGCTGGCAACCGGTAAAAAAGTTATTTTAATTGTCTTTATTATATGGTTTGTGCAAGCCTTACCGAAGTGGACGGCCGCTATCACTGCTGATGGGGAACTCTCTGCCAAAATTATGCGAGTTTTTATCACGCCCTTAGAAGACAAAAAATAATATTCGGCCAGAATGAACAAAGTGAGGGTAAGAAGTACGAAACGTGTGGTGGGTTCTATTGTGTTCTGGCCGCATTTATCCTTTCTAATCCGGCCCCCAAAGCAACTCATCAAGATCCTTGTCGTCGTCAGAATAAACAGGGACAACTTTTCCATTAGTAAACTGTATTCCCTCTTCTTCCAGCAGGCCACGCTGCTTTTTATACGCTTCGCTACCCGCCTCAAAGGCAAGCGTACGATCAGAGCGGACAACGCGATACCATGGCAAGGGCTCGGGTGATCGTCCCATTGCCTTACTCACCATGCGCGCATGACGCGGGTAACCTGCTGCCCGAGCGACTTCGCCATACCCCATCACCCGGCCACAGCTTATACTGGAAACCACCTTCCAAATTGCCGTATCGAACTTATTTTGAGAATAAGCCATACAATCTTATCGAGTAAAGAAGTGTGTGAGATTGATTGAGGTATCCATTTTAATTAATTATAAAATGCTTCAACCGTCCCTTTTAGCTTTATAAGAAGCGGTTGCCCCCTACGGTCCAACGCTTTAGGAGAAGGAATTTTTACCCAACCTTCACTGACGCAATATTCCTCGACATCGGTTCGCTCTTTACCATTGAGCCGGATACCAATCGTGCGCTCAAAAATTTCTGCATCATGATGTGGACTACGAGGATCAGCCGAAAGACGATCCGGTAAAGTGGGGGGAGATTTAGCATCGTTCATTGTAGCAACCTGAATTAAATAATAAGTGCACTATTGTAGGCAATATAAATCGCATGCTCAAGAATTGCACCAGAGTTAAGGGCCGTTGTCTAGTACTTGTGAATCCAGTCTAATTGATTGAAAGCCCCAGCCAGTAGTCGGGCGATAGAATATCATCACAATATTCGCCACCTATTCCCAATTTAGTCACATTGCGACTTGACCATACTCATAAGTATGATATTATCATACCGTACAGTATGATTAAAGGTTGTTATTTATGTCCAGAACCATTCAAAACGCTGAGAAAAAACAGCATGCCATTGTAAGCGCTGCCGAAGCCTTGTTTTTACAACAAGGTTACGGTGTCAGCAGTATGGATCAAATTGCGAAAAAAGCAGGTGTCACCAAACAAACGGTTTACCGCTATTTTGCTTCTAAAAATGAACTGTTTGCGGCGGTGATGCAGCGCGTGCAAACCGCAAAATCAGAAGCCTATTGTTTTGGTTCCAGATCTGTTGCCGAAGAGTTAGCAGGCTTTGCGGGTTATTTACTCAGCTTTCACCTGCAAGAGCAGGCGCTTGGGCTTTATCGCATCATGTTAACGGAAGCGGCACAGGAAAATTTATTAACAACATTTAAAAAGCAAGGACCACAACACGTATTAAAACCTTTAATTCAGTACTTAAATCAAAAGACTCAACTTGAAGACCCCGTATTTAGCGCTCAAATGTTTGCCACGATGATCTTAGCGCCACGAAATCAAATGCTAATGAGCAAAACCAATAAGATGAAAAAATCCGCACAAAAAGAACATGTGCTAAAAGTAACAACATTATTCATGAACATGATTGAGACATAACAAAGACGACAAGTCTTACTTGCTAAC
>Ga0316209_1000615_pt1 | contig 55111 bp, 41 predicted proteins | sample 6monopyrite_MG_FD_204945 | JGI IMG/M metagenome (GOLD analysis project Ga0316209, IMG submission 204945) | Microbial mat bacterial communities from mineral coupon in-situ incubated in ocean water Damariscotta River, Maine, United States -... | ecosystem: Environmental > Aquatic > Marine >... | reverse complement strand
CAGAGCGTTGACCTCGGCGGCAAAAGCGGTGGCGCGTTGCATGATTTGAGCCTCGGTTAAGGACAAACGTTGCAAGGCTGGAATACGTGAAAGCGCGGCATCGGGGCCTAGGGCGTGAATCGAGAGGGTTGCCTCCAGTGCTGCAAGAATCGTTTTATCGAGGCGGATGCAACGCGTGAGCATGTCTCGGCGTAAACGCTCGACCAAAGGTTTGGCGCCGACAATCAAGCCGGCTTGCGGACCGCCGAGTAACTTATCGCCAGAGAAAGTGACGATGTCGCACCCCTGCTGCAAGGCATCGCGCACCGGGTGTTCTTTTTCAATACCGATTAAATCGCGGGCATCTAAAACGCCAGATCCAAGGTCATAAACCAACGGCAAACCGCGTTCATGACAGATGTCTGCCAACTCCTTCATGCCGACTTCCTTAGTGAATCCCTCAATCCGATAATTACTCGGATGAATGCGCAACACACAAGCCACGTCTGGATCTTCCAGCGCCTTGATGAAATCCTTGGCATGCACCCGATTGGTGGTGCCAACCCCCACCATGGTTGCGCCACCAGCATCGATGACCTCCGGCATGCGATAACTGCCGCCGATTTCCACCAGCTCGGACCTTGCGACCACCACTTTGCGTCCACGCGCCAAGGCAGAAACCGCCAGCAACACCGTGGCCGCATTATTGTTAACGGGAAGACCGGCCTCGGCGCCAGTCACCTTGGCGAGCAAATCGGAGACGGGAGCATCACGTCGTCCACGGCCGCCAGTTTCGCGGTCGATTTCACAAATGGAAGCCCCCGCCGCTTGAGCCGCAGCGGCAATCGCTTCGGCAGCCCATGGCGCCCGTCCAAGATTGGTGTGTAGCACCACCCCAGTCGCATTAATCGCACCGCGCAGGCGTAAACTAGGCAGTACCTCGAGGCGTGCGCAAACTTCGGCCCAGAAGGCATCGTCCACCCCGGCCATGCGATCGCCAGCCTTCCTCGCAGCGCGAATCTGGTCTAAAGCCATGGAACAAGCCTGGCGACAAGCCTCGTGCCCAAAGGACTCGAGACCACGCTGGGTACATTCCTCCAACAATTCATTCATCGCCGGGATACGGGGAGGATTCTTAGACGCGGGCATCCTAGAATCTTAAGCGTGAGACGTACGGCTGTCGCGGCGCAGTTCCGCTGGAAACTGCAAACACCCAACACCGGCGAGCAAAACGCCCTGGCCAAGGACCTAGGAATCCGTCCACTCACCGCTGGATTGCTGCTTTCGCGTGGCATTTCCGAGCTGGAAGAGGCCAAACAGGTGCTGAAACCGTCGCTTTCCGCGCTGCCCGACCCCAAACTTATTCCCGGCTTTGAAGATGCGCTGAACACCCTGGTCGACGCGGTTGAGGCCAAACATAGGGTCCTAATTCACGGCGATTACGATGTCGATGGCACCTGCGGCTCGGTTTTGCTTTTCCGCCTGATGAAAAGGCTTGGTTTGGAGGTCGAAGTCTTCATTCCAGACCGCGTGCGCGATGGCTACTCCTTTTCTGAGAACAGCCTGACCGCGATTGAAAAGTTCGGCGCAAAGGTGGTGATTGCGGTCGACAATGGAACCTCGGCGATTGCCCCGCTCGCCAAACTTCATGCGGCGGGAATCCAGGTCATTGTGGTCGACCACCACTTGCCTGGTGATGAGCTTCCAGTTTGTGCCGCACTGATGAATCCCTGGGTCGGCCCGTCGCCATCGGAAGGTGGCGTTTTCCAGGAGTTCTGCGGTACGGCAGTCGCCTGGTTCTTGACCTGGGGTGTCCTGCGCCACATTTTGGGCGAGGAGCAACTTCCAGAATCCGACCGCCGCTTCCTGTTCGATAGTCTCGGTTATGCCGCCATCGCCACCATCGGCGATGTCATGCCTCTACGCGGGCCGAACCGCGCTTTAGTGCAACACGGTTTAGCCACCCTGCGCGAGTCGAGTTTCCCTGGATTACGTGCGCTGGTGAAGTCTTCCGGCATTCGCAAGGTGCCGAATGCGGAAGACATTGGTTTTCGGATGGGACCGCGCCTCAATGCAGCCGGACGTTTATTTCAAGCGGAAGTTGCATTCAAAACTTTGTCGTGTGATTCTGCGCCGGATGCCGAGGCTTTATGCGCACAACTCGAAGCGCTCAACTTAGAGCGACGCGAAGTGCAGAACCGTCAGAACGATTTACTTGCCGGAACCGTCGAAGAACAGTTCCAAAAGGGTGATCCAGTAGTTTTCACCGGTCACTCCGATGCGCATTTTGGTGTACTAGGCATCGTCGCCAACCAAGTCATGGAACGCACCGGCCTGCCGACATTGTTGTGGGCCGAATGCAGTCCTGGAGTTGCGCGTGGCAGTGCGCGTGCGCCGGAAGGCTATCACTTGATTGACATCATGGACCGCGCCAAGGATTTCCTGATTGGTTATGGCGGTCATGCACGTGCTGCCGGCTTCCATTTTGATCCAGAACTTGCACCACAAATCGCTGCAGCTCTACGTGAAGGCGCCAGTGGTCAAAGCAAGGTGGAAAAACCCGAGCTGAAAGTCGACAGTGAAATCTCCCCCGGCGAGATTGACCTCAATACACTGTTTGAGTTTGATCGCCTACAACCCTACGGCGAAGCCTTCGCCGAGCCCGCCTTCCTGTGCACCGGATGTCGCCTGGTCACAGCTCCGCGTTTTATCGGCGATGGCTCACATGTGGAGTTACGCCTTGAGCGCGATGGCGAAGTGGTGCGCGCCTTGGGTTGGCGTTTGGCCGACAAAGCACGCGACCTTCAAGTCGGCGACAAGTTAGATGTCGTCGTCAAAGTTGGCATGAATGATTTCCGCGGACGTCGTGCAGTCGAATGGACTTTGCACGACTTCCAATCCTCCCCGTCTGCATCCTAAAGTGTCTCGCATTCCCATCCTTGGCCATTTCATTCGCTTTGTGCGTCGCATCTATGACTGGATGTTGGCCTTCGCCGACAAGCCTTATGCCGGACGCGCGCTGTTTGGATTGAGCTTTATTGAATCGAGCTTCTTTCCGATTCCGCCGGACCCTTTGCTGCTGGCCATGGGTGCCGAGAAGCCAGATAAGGCGTTGCGCTTTGCTGGGCTCACCACTTTAGGTTCGGTGCTTGGCGCTATCTTTGGATTCATCATCGGCATGTACTTGATGGACACGCTGGGTGAGTGGCTATTGGATTTGTACGACAGCGACCGCCACACCTGGATGAAGATTGAAGGATGGTTCGAGGAATATGGTTCCTTCGCCCTTCTCATTGCCGCCATCACCCCCATTCCTTTTAAGGTCTTCACCATCGCAAGTGGTGCCACAGGGGTCGCCTTCCTTCCCTTCCTCGGCGCTTGCATGGTCGGACGCGCCTTCCGTTTTTACCTGGAAGGATTCCTATTGAAGCACTTCGGCAAACCGATTCTCGAGTGGATGGAAAAGTGGTTTGATCTAGTTTCGATTGGCTTCACGATTCTCCTCATCGGCGGATTCGTCGTCATCAAATACCTCTAAGTCGCATGGCCAACTCCACCACCGCAGCATCTCGCCTTTTAGTGGTCGATGGCACCGCTCTGGCTTTCCGCGCATTCTTCGCGATTCGTCATTTGACCGATGGGCAAGGACGTCCGTCGGGCGCGCTTTATGGATACATCACTTCCTTGCTGCGCGCGCTTGAAGACCATCCAGCCGAACATGTGGTGGTTGCGTGGGATCGTCCGGAACCGACCTTCCGTCATGGCATCGACCAGCAGTACAAAGCCAACCGTGAGAAGCTCGATGAAGATTTACGCATGCAGTTCCCGTGGATGCGCGAAGTCACCGAGCTCATGGGCCTGAAGAGCTTAGATGAAGCCGGTTTTGAGGCCGATGACATCCTCGCCAGTCTTGCAGTGCAAGTTTCCGCGCTCGGCCATGAAGTGCGATTGTTCACCAGCGATAAGGATTTGGCACAAGTCGTTTCCGGCAAGGTGCTGCAATGCCCTCCACCCAAGCAAGGAGCCGATGCCGTCATCCTTGGCCCTGCCGATATCGAGGAGAAGTATGGTTTGCCGCCAAGCAAAATGGCGGAATGGCAAGCACTGGTTGGCGATAGCAGCGACAACGTAAAAGGCATGCCTGGGGTCGGTCCGAAACGCGCGACCACTTTGCTGCAGAAGTATGAAAACTTAGAAGCTGTCCTTGCCCGCGGCCCGGAAGAAGAAAAGGGCAAGCTTGCTGAGAACCTGGGTAACTTTGCCGACTCGGCACGCTTAGCTTTGCGTTTAGTCACTATGGTCACCGACATGAGGTTGGCGCCACTTGAAGAAATGGTGCCAGAAGCTCCAGATTTCGAAGGGGTGTTGGATTTCTGCAACGACCACGGCTTCAACACTTTGGGCAATCGTTTTCAAGACTTCAAAGTGAAGGGTGGCTTGCCGGGCAATGTCAACCGCGATGAAGATGTGGTTGCCGAAGAAGCGGAGAGTGCCGACGACGGCCCCTCTTCAGCCAAACGCTACGCCGATGGCGACTACAAACTCATCCGCACCGCTGAAGATTTGGTTGCCTTGCATGATGGACTCAAAGCTAGTGGCGGATTCGCCTTCGACACCGAAACTACAAGCATTGTTGCTATGCGCGCGCGTTTAGTGGGTATGTCCTTTGCTTGGGAAGCGGGCAGGGCTTATTACGTCGCAGAGAACTTGCCGGATCCACCCCTTGGCCCCGATGGACAATCGGCTTTGGAATATCTGAAGCCACTACTCGAAGATGCAAGTCTTCCTAAGTACGGTCAGAACCTCAAATACGATGCCCACGTCATGCGTCGTCATGGAGTGTTCATCCAAGGATGGGATTTCGACACCATGGTCGCGCACTTCTTGGTCGATCCGATTGCGCGCCACAACCTAGATTCAATGGCACTGCAGTATTTAGGCATGCGCAAAATTCCAACCAAGGAGTTGCTAGGTACCGGGAAAAATGCCCTAACCATGGATTTGGTGCCAATTGACGCAGTTGCCGAATACGCCTGCGAAGACGCCGATGCCACCTTCCAGCTAGTGGCCCCCATGCGTGCGGGGTTGAAGGAAGTGAATGCCGAAAAGTTGTTTCTCGATGTGGAGTTACCCCTGATTGGAGTGCTTGAACGCATGGAAGCGGAAGGCATTCGCGTAGATAAAGAACGTCTGTTGGAAATGCGCAAAACTTTGGGCAAACGGCAAATGGAATTGGAGCGCAAGGTGCATGATGAGGCTGGCGACCCCTTCAATGTCAATTCGCCGAAGCAGCTTGGACCGATTCTGTTTGAGAAGTTGATGATCCAAGATATCGCTGGAGTGAAACGCGTCGGAAAAACCAAAACTGGTTACAAAACCGACGCCGCAACCATGGAGAAGTACGCCGGCATCCCGATTGTCGATGCCCTGCTGGAATATCGTCAGGTGACTAAGTTGATTGGCACTTACGTAGATGCGCTTCCGGGGTACATTCACCCTGAAACTGGGCATATCCACAGTTCCTTTCATCAGGCGGTTGCCAGCACCGGACGCCTCAGTTCAAGTGACCCGAACTTGCAGAACATTCCGATTCGCTCGGAAGCTGGTCGGGAAATACGTCGCGCATTTGTCCCGCGGGCAGAAGGATGGGTGTTGATGTCGGCGGACTATTCGCAGGTCGAATTGCGCGTAGTGGCCCATCTATCGCAAGATCCAGCACTGATTTCAGCATTCAACGAAGGCGCCGATGTCCACGCACGCACCGCATCTTTGGTGTTTGATGTCCCTGCGGAAGAAGTCGATGCCACCATGCGCTCCCGTGCCAAAGCGATTAACTTCGGCATTCTTTACGGCATGGGCCCGCAACGTCTTGCGCGCGAAACTGGATTTAGTTTCCAAGAAGCACGCGACTTCATTGACACCTACTTCGAGGCCCTGCCTGGGGTACGCAAATGGATCGACAAGACCTTAGAGGATGCACGTGAAAACGGCGAAGTGCGCACCCTGCTTGGACGCCATCGTCCTACCCCCGATGTCAACTCCAGTGATGGCCGCGTACGTTCGGCAGCGGAAAACGTCGCGGTGAACACCCCAGTGCAAGGCTCCGCCGCCGACCTCATCAAGGTCGCCATGTTGAAAGTCGATGCCCGCATTCAGAAGGAAGGTTTGCAATCTCGCATGATCCTGCAAGTGCATGACGAGTTGGTTTTCGATTGTCTGGAAACCGAACTCGAGCAAATGGAAAAACTCGTGCGCAAAGAGATGGAAGGCGCATGGCAACTCGATGTCCCGCTCAAAGTGGACCTCGACCACGGCCCAGATTGGGCAAGCGCTCACTAAAGTAATTTGGAATTCGATTCGCTACTTCTCCTAGGTCTTCTACTCGCCGGCGGCGTGTTAGGTGGTCTCGTTGCGCGATTTCTGCGGCTTCCAACCCTAACCGGATATCTCGCCGCTGGAATCCTATTCCACATTGGGAGCAGCAACGGCTGGGTTGACTCCGCTGCTTTAGAAGAACTGCGCCTACCCATCAGCGACCTAGCCATGGCCTTGGCGCTGTTTGTCTTAGGCGGCCAATTCCGCTTTGGACGTCAGAGAAACGCTGCCTTTCGCCGCCTTCTGCGCAGCTCCTTTCTGGAAAGCGGGATTACCTTCCTAGTTGTTGCTGGTTTAAGTCTTCCAGTAGTGCAAAGCATTCCTGGCGCCATCTTGCTTGGCGTACTCGCCATTGCAGTCGCCCCCGCTACTACGCTCGAGGTCCTTCACGAATACAACGCGAAAGGGCCAACCACCCGCATGCTCAAACAGCTCACGGCCATGAGCAATATCTGGGCAGTGTTCTTGTTTGAAGTTGCGTTTCTCCTACTGGTCTTATTCCGCGGTGGAGAAGTCAGCTTCCTCGACCCATTGTGGGATATCGGCGGCGCACTTCTATACGGCCTGATTGCTGGGCATGCCTTGATCCTGTTGCAGGAACGCGTCGGGCATGACAACTATGCGGTTCCATTATTAGCCGTCATTTTTCTCACCATTGGGATCTGCGCAGTCACCAATGTCCCACACATGCTCGCATTCCTTGCAACCGGAGCTGTAGTCGCCAACCGTTCGCAACTTTTCCCGCGCATTACCACGGCCATGGATGGATATGCACAGCCAGCCATCGTCCTATTCTTTGTACTCAGTGGCTCGCATCTAAACTTTCAACTCCTGTTGGAAAACTGGATTGCGGTTGGGCTCTATGTACTGGGCCGCACCTTGGGCAAGGTGATTGGCACGCACGTTGGCCTTCGCGGTTTCAAAAATCTGAACAAAATCGGGGGAGGCAGCGATGCCCCGGTTGGGATTGGACTTTTATGTCAAGCTGGAGCAGCGATTGCACTTGCAACCTATGTGCGTGGATACAGTCCAGAGCTTTCTGACCAACTGCTCAACATCGTCCTTGGTGCGGTGGTCATCTTTGAGTTGCTTGGACCACTCTTAGTCAAACGAGTCGTGGTTCTGGCTGGCGAGGTCAGCTTGGCTAACCTCATGTCGCACACTGCCGACCGGGAAGGACGCCGAGGATGGCGCAATGTTTTTCGCCGTGCCTTTTCGGGTCGCGATTTACTTCTAGCAGGTGAATCGGAAGAAATGCATGTCGATCGCTTCATGCGTCCGACGACTCATGCTCTTCCACGCACCGCCAACATGACCGAGATTCTGCGCTTTGCGAACAAGTCGCCCTTCAACCACTTCCCGGTGGTCAATCATGAGCAGCATTTGGTTGGTATTGTCACGCTCAACGACCTAAGCCAAATCGCTTACGACAAAGCCACTGCCGCTTTAGTCACCGCCGATGACGTCGCCACGCTGACTCCTGCAGAGGCCGCGCTCCCTTCCGACTCCACTCTAGATGAGGCCCTGGAGTTCTTCCGGCACTTCGATGGCAACACGGCCGCCGTTGTGGAAAGCAAGGCCACACCGCGCTTTGTAGGCATGCTGGAGCGCACGGAAGTCCTGCATCTGGCACAACGCCTTCACTTGGAGGAATAAAAAATGCCCCCGGATGACCGCGAGGTGCATCCGGGGGCGTAAACGGTAGTGGCTAACCTATTTCGGGGTCAACCCCCCGCCGACCAACATACGGGTGAGCTGGGCGATATCCAGAATCTTCGGCACCTCAGGATCGTCGCTATTCAGAATCACCTTGCGTATTTTCAGGTTTTCTGCAGCAGTTAAGGCCAGCAAAATGCGCCCCCCTTCCGAGTTCAGCGCGGCCGTACGCAATTCGTTACGCAAGGCCTCAGCCTTCTGAATCGCCAAGGTTCCGTTCGCCGCAGAAATGACACTCTCTGCATCGCCTTCAGCCATGGTTTCAGTGGCGTAAACCTGTGCTTGCGCAACGATGGTTGCCAGCAAGACATCGTATTCCGAACGCTTGGTTTGAATCCGCTTCTCCCAATCTTGGTCCAAAGCTTTTTCTTCTGCAGTAATCTTGCGTTCAATCAAGTTCACGACTTTTTCTTCTTCCGCAACCTTGGTCTGCGCAACGTCCAGCAGAGCCTTCTGACGCAAGAACTGCTTATCTTGCAATTTGCTTTCATATTCAGGCTGGAAGGAGAAACGACGGATTAAGATCGATTCAGCCACACAATGAAACTCTGCCAAGTCTTTGGTGAGTTGAGGCAAAACCTCTTGTACCAAAGCAGTACGGCTATCCGTGAGCTGCAAATCCTCTGAAGACAACTTAGGTAATTGGTCACGCAAGAAAGAATTCACCCGAGAATTCACGCGGTCCCGGTACTGAACCTTCATAGCTTCCGCAACGATTTTCCAAGCCTCATCCTTCTTAATCCGATAAGCAATCGAAACCTCGTAGGTAATCAAGTTGCCATCGGCAGTACGCAACGAAAGAGGATCTTCGTAGGAGTCGGTTGCCGTACCAGTATTCCCTTGCACCCCGGTGAAGTGAATGAAGTGGGTGGTGGCGGGCAAGAAATGCCACTTGTGATAACCACTAATGCCAAGATGGAACCCGGTTCCAAAGTCTTGGTTGATGATTCCTCCACCCCATTGGCTTTGCTTTACGCCAATCACGGCAGGCGGAACCCGCTTAAACATGATAGCGCTGACCAACGGAATCAGGATTAGGACGACGAGAATGGTGACGAGCTTTTTCATTACTGGTTCCCTCCCTTCGAAGGCACCGCAGGAATGGCACCCATGTGCTCAATCCGCGTTGGAGTTGGGTCGCGACGGTAAGGCACAATCTCAAATTCAATTTGGGCGAACTTAATGGCTAGAGCCTCTTGCACCAAGATGTCTCCCCGTGCTGCTAGAGCTTCCACTTTGGCCCGCAGACCTTCGGCTTCTTTTTCCGCCAGCTGAGTCAGTCCACGAGCCTTTTGCAAGGATTCTCGCTCGGAGGCTTGCCCCTGGGCGACCAATCGAATCCGATAGGCATCCGCTGACTTGGTCGTCTTCACAGCATCTTTTTCAGCGCTGATACGATCCCTTTCCATGGTTCCGAGCAAGACTTCAAACTCGGTAGCTTTATCGCGTTCGATGTCCGCCAATCGGCGTTCGCGTTCGAGCTCCAGTTGGAAGGCTTTTTCTTTCAACTTCTCGACTTCCTGATCAGCAACCTTGCGCTCCTCAATCGCGCGCTCATATTGCGGTTCAAAGTTTGGCTTCGGGGTCAAGATCTGCATGATGTAAATCCCATGAGGCTCTAGCATTTCATTCAAACGCAACTGGGAAGCAGCAGTAGCGTCCTTACGATTTCCCGAATCAGCGATTTCCACGGTAGAGAAACGGCCGAACTCATCACGCAGAACTGAGCGGGCATAAGACTTCACCCAGTTATCTTTAAAGCGTTCACCTGGACCGGAATCGTGCAGCACCACATTGGCTTTGCCAGAGATTAAGCGATACTGAATCTCAAGTTTACCGAACCAGAAGTTCGAGCCATCCTTCGCGCGCACGGTCAACTTACGTACATGGTTGGCGGAACGGGTTTGTTCGCCCTCCATGAGGAAGTTGTTGGGAGACTTATCAAAAACGAAGGCCTGTGCAACGAAGGGTAGGAAAATTTTGTAACCCGGACGGTCGACAATTTCAGACTCTCCCGAAAGGTAATTCACAATCACGGCAACTTCCGTGTCCTTCACTTCAATAATGCCGCCTTTGCCAGAAATGAAGGCGCCCATCAGCACCACCACTAGTGTCAAAACCAGCACACCAGTGGCGAGTAATTTCTTGTTCACCTCCGGTAGCTGAGGCATGGAACCACCGCCGCCAGAATTTGGCGAACGCGGAGGTCTAGGAGGGCGCGGGGGATTACCGCCGCCACCCAAGTCGGGGAAGTCAGAGGAGGAACTCATGATTTTAATTACGCGCAGGATAACGACTTTGAAGGAAGATTCCCGCAATCCTATGCTTCTTGCATGACTTCTAAGGAACGCCGCAAGGCACCCGTATTCCCACGCCTCGTCCTATTAGGGCTATTTACCGCTTCTGTGTTTAGTTTTTTGGGCACCCAACTGGTTTGGTTCAGCCTGTTCAGCCATTTCCAGGCCTATTTAGCCCTCGCTTGGATCTGCATTTTGGCTCTATTCCGCTTGATGCCAGCTTTTCCTCGCTCTTTTTGGCAACCGAAACACGTCACCCGCGCTGGGATTGCCATGCTTTTGGGACATGGGATCCTGATTGCAAGTTTGTACTTTCCAGTCACTCCACCTGAGCTGGAATCCCCCAACGAGGTCGACATCATTTGGTTCAACATCATGTTCAGGAACGATGCCCTGCGCGACCTTGAAAAGCTTATCGCGGAGGATCCGCCCGACATTCTTGCCTTTGGAGAAATCGGCCACAATATCGAGGTTGAACTTCCTGGCTACACCTATCAGTTACGCTCACCCAAACATCACCTGCTTTTGGTCTCACGCTTGCCCTTGGAACACAGCAAGTTGGTGCATGTACCCAGCGGCGGGCGCGAACAACTCTCCACGCGCGTGGCGGTGGGAAGGCGTCGCTTTGAACTAGGTGTCGTGCATATGCGTCAGCCCATCTACCCCGCACACTTTGCAGAGTTTCGGGTGTTAAACGAAACGGCAAAGAAAGGGGACGATGTCATCCTCGCCGGAGATTTCAACACCACGGTTTGGTCCTCCCAATTCCGCGATTTCGTGAGTGATGTAGAGCTACACCATGGGCGCGAAGGCCGCGGCATCCAAAATACTTGGGCACCCACTTTTGCACGTTGGGCACAACTTCCGATTGATCACATGCTTTACCGAGGTTCCATCGAGCTCAAGAAATTGGAAGTGATGGAGTGGACTGGTAGCGACCACGCACCGGTTCGTGGAACCTTCTTAATCGGAGGAAAACTGCGACGCCAAATCTTGGGCAACGACTGAAACATCGGTCCCCGCGGACATCGGTACGTGCAAAATGCCGGGAAAGGACCGTAACCAGGTCATTTGACGTCGAATCAAAACATGGGTTTTGGTAATGCCCTTTTGCAGCGCTTCTTCCAAGGTGCCATTCCCATCGAGGTGGTCGAGGATTTGACGGTAGCCGATAGCTTTGCCGGCGGTGCGTCCGAAACCGCAGCCGTCGCGGATAGATTGGACTTCCTCCAAGAATCCCTCATCGAGCATCTGGCCAAAGCGTTGCACCACGCGATCGCGAAGGACATCGCGAGGCCAATCTAAGAGCGCGACGGGCGCAGTGAGATCACCGCCCTGCTCCCACTGAGATTGCCACTCAGAAAGCGCTTTGCCGGTTTGACGATAGGTTTCAAGAGCGCGTTGCAAACGACGTGTGTCATTTAAATGAATGCGTTCCCATGCGGCTGGATCCACACTTCGTAACTCAGCACGCAGTGCTTCGATTTCTCCACCGTCGAGCGCGGATTGAATGTCCTCGCGAATAGCCATGGATGCTTGTGGAACTTCCAGCAAACCGAACATGAGAGCTTTAAACCACATGGTGGTGCCGCCGACATATAGGGCGGCTTTACCTCGATCTTGCAGGTCAGATTCCACCGCTGCAGCCGCATCGAGATACTGTTTGACCGAAAATTCTTCATGCGGGTCGACTAAATCGATTAAGTGGTGCGGTACAGGAGCCCGCTCCGCAACACTTGGCTTCGCGGTGCCGATATCCATGCCGCGATACACCAGCATGGAGTCCAAAGATAATATTTCAGCATTCAGCATTTCTGCCAAAGCCAACGAAACACTGGTTTTCCCAGAGGCGGTTGGCCCGAGCAAAAAATAGCGCTGTGCGGAGTTAGTCATTCTCCGTTTCCGGTGTCAGCACTGCGACTGCTGAGCGTTTCGGCAGGAACATTTCTTCAGCACGCGCGATCACTTCTTCGAACTCAATATCGCCAAGCAAATCGAGGGTTGCGAATGGCTTCACTCCCTCCAGCATGGCATTCAGAATGCTACTGGCTAGGGCACTCGGAGTTTGCAAACCACTGACCAAGCCACCCCACGCGGCGCGCTTTAAGCGACTGAAATCGGTCTTATTGATGCCATCGGAAACGAAGTCGGCAGCGGCTTTGCGGATGACTTTGACGAATTCCTTTGGGTCATCACACACACCGGAAAGGATGACGTGTCCCCAATCTTCATCACTCGACCAATAAGCATTGAAGCTGTCATCGATGTCGCCGTTGCGATAAAGACGTTCGTGCGTTTCACTGGAGGAATCAAAGGCGAGGTCCAGCACCAAACTACTGAGTACGCGTTGACGCAAGCGGGCACGTCCGTCGGCAAGTCCAGTGGGCTCACGCCATCCGATCCACACATGCGGGCGCGTGACTGAGAAGGACTTCTCCAACCATTCCTCCGCAGGAAAAGCAGGTTCTTGCGGGTACAGCTTCTCTGCAATCGGGCCATCGGGCGCATCTAGTTGTCGCTCAAGATGGGCAAGCACCTTGTCGACATCGAAATCGCCAGTGAGCGCCAAACGCATGGCACGCGGGCGATAAAAGCCGTCAAAGCAGGCCTGCAATTCGGCTGCGTTAATACGACGCACGTCCTCCACCGAACCACCCGGCTCAATGCGAATGCCGTGTTCCTTGTACAAAGCTTCGTGCAAAAGGAAGGTGCCGCAGAATCCAGGGTGATCCCCGTACATGCGTACTTCCTGTTCAATAATGCCGCGCTCCTTGTCGACGCGTTCATCGGTGATCAGTGGATGCTGCACGAAATCCACCAGCACATCTAGGCAATCTAAGTAGTGATCGGTGGTGGTGAAGTGATAGTTGGTGGTGCGAAACGAAGTTCCGCCATTGAACTCCGCGCCCAATCGTCCAAAACGATCAAAAACTTTGTCCTCACGCCCTTCGAACAACTTGTGCTCCAAGTAATGCGCACTGCCCGACGGCACCTCCACCACTTCACCCGATGGCATGCGGAAACGCATATCGGTGCTGCCAAAGCGCAATCCAAAGTAACCACTAGCAGTAGTGAATCCTGGCGTACGGCACAAAGCGATATCCACGCCATTGCTACTACGCGCGAAGGTCACTTCCTCGCCAGCCTGTTCATGCTTCAAGGTCTCGAGGATTTTCATGCTTTCTGCAACTCCGCACTTGGCGCCAAAAGATAAACCGAGTCGGCAACAAAGCGTTGCGCAGCGGTTGCGATTTCATCTGCGGTCAACTCCTGTAGCATTTTTGCGCGCTCCGCTGGAGCCCGGCGTAAACCCGCCCAATGTTCACGCAAATGGTAGTTTGCAAGGCGTCCGCCAGAATCAGAGAGTGCTCGCAAACGATCTAAGCGATTGACTAAAGCAAACTGAATCTCTTCTGCAGTAGGGCCATGGTCCTGCAAATCTTTCAGCTGCGTTTCTACTTCGGCGCGCACTTCTTCATATGCATCCGCGTCGATACCAGCCGCAATGGTCATCAACCCTTTCTGCGAACGCAGCATGGCATAAATGCCATAAGCCAAAGATTTCTCTTCGCGCACCTTGCGGAACAAACGCCCATGCGCTCCTCCACCGAGGATGCTGCACGCTAATCCCAGAGCTTCATGCTCACGCGGGGTGGTTGGCAAATCGAAGCGGTATCCGTAATGAAACTGCGCTTGCTCCATAGAAAGTTCTTCGCGGAATTCACGGAGTTCACCTGGTTTGCGCAGTACTACTGCTGGCAATTCGGGGATTGGTTTGCGTCGGCCGAACCAATCTTTGAGCCAAGTTTCGATGAGATCAACCTCGCAGGGGCCAACCGCTATGCAGGTGATTTTCGCGTTTTGCACCAGGTCCAACCGCGCAGCTTCTAGGTCATCGGCGGTGAGGTCGTGAATGGCTTGCTCCGAACCCCACGGCAGCAAACCATAAGGCTCGCCAGCGCACATTTGCTCAAGAAAGCGCTCCTCGGCATAAGCGGAACGGTCGTCCTGACGCTCACGAATACGCTTCAGTGCTGAGCTTCGTTCGCGTTCCAAGGTTTCGACATCGAAGGAGGAACCGTTTGTGCCGCGGCGAGGTTTATCAAGGATGCCACGGGCCAAGCCCAGCAGCCGCGGTTGCACCAGCTCTTCCGGAGGCAAGAAGCGGTCACCCACCCACCCCAGATTCAGGGTGGTGCGATGAAACTCCAAAGAGCGGTCCGCATAAACCGAGCAGTTCGCGCCATACAAATCTTGCAAGGAACGAGTCAGCTGCAAGCGACTGGGAAGAGTCTCCGTGCCTTGGGTCAGCACCTCGGCAAGCAGGGTTCGAGCAGCCCTGCCACTATCCAGAGGCATGTCAAAAGAGAGGCTCAACTGGGCACGTTTAAAACGCGGCTCCGGCAAGCACAGAAGTTCTACCCCTTCAGCGGGCGAACGGAGTTCAGGAATGGTCTGCAAAAAGGCCATGTGATGCGTATCCTATTGTGTCGCACCGGAATCCCATGCTGTTTTGCCCACTTAGCCTTCTACTTTTTCAACAACCTGCTCCCATTGAGGTGCTCGAGGCTGTCGAACCCCCTATTGCATCCCCGATTGAGGCTCAGGAGCCCACGGACGAGGTCACCAAAGCCGTTACCGAGGTGCCGGGCGAACTTCCTGCCGATACCACCAAAGAGGCGGCGGCTCTCATGGCAGAAGTTGCTAAAGCTCAATATTCAGCGAAGAAAGGTGAGTTGGTCGATGGCATGAACATGAAGGTCGAGGCTACTGAATATGGTGAGCACCCGCATGTAGTTGGTTTTTCGGTGATGTATACCAAGTTTGGCGCCGAGCAGCTGGAGCTAATTATTGAGGATCCTGAACGCGGCGGCACCGTTGCCAAGGGATTTAATGGGCGTGATTATTGGCTGCGCGAGGGCGTTGCCGATGGCCAAGGTAAAGCTCAAATCCTATCCGGCCACGAGTTCACCAAGGACCGGGAAGCGATTGATAGCGCCATGGAGTTGTGTTCGGATTTGTTATTGCTGATTGATTTTCACAGTCTGAAAAATCTGCAACCGCCAAAATCCTTAACCGTTTTGGAAAATGGTGTGCGCGTCTTAGGTGGCAACCTTCGACGCCCCGACGGTTTGATTTGGAATTACAGCCTTTCGATTCCAGCAGACTCTCTGCAACCCTCCGCTTTGGAAATCCAATACAGCTCGGATGCCGTAGTCGATGCTGATGGCGTCGAAACCAAAGCCGCCGTTTTCTTGTACCAGCGTTTTGAAATGAGTTATTACAACCGTTTCGAAGGGCGCAATGTTCCGCAGATGATCGATGTCTGGAACACCCTCGGCAGTGAAGATCCAGATCAGAAAATCATTCTGGATCATTTTCGCTGGACCAGTCACTAGCAACTCGTAGGTAAAATCATTCCGCGCCACAGCGGGAGCTTTAGGCGTGGATCCCCGGACGCGTTTTTTAGCGGCGGTAGAAAGCGCGCTCGAGGTCTTCTATGGAAAGGAAGACGCGGACTGGACGTCCGTGGGCGCAGGTACGGTCTTGCGGAAGATGCGCGCCGCGTTTAATGAGGTCTTCTAGGGCGGTGGCATCTAAGTGGTCGCCCGCCATAACGGCTGCACGGCAGGACATCGAGAACAGCATTTCCTCTTGGATTTGGTCTGGTGAGGCCTCACGGAAACTCGATGCGATGTCGAGTAAATCGCGCACCAGTTTTTCTGGATGCAAACGTTGTAGCCGCGCCGGGATCCCACGAATCGCCAGGGTGGTTTCGCCAAAGGCTTCAATGTCGACACCCAATTTGCGGAAGGTGCCTGCTTTTTGCAGTAGCAGATCCAACTCAGTGCGCGAAAGGTCAACCAATGCAGGCACCAACAAGGGCTGCATGATGATTTGTCCAGTTTGTAGTTCCTTGCGTAACTCCTCCAGGTTCACCCGCTCATGCAAAGCATGCTGATCGACGATTTCCACGCCCCCAGCAACCGCGCGGAAGAGAAAAGTGTTCGCTACGGACAGGAATTGCCCTTTTCCGCGATCTTCCTCGGCCACTTCCAGTGGAAGGTGTGGAGTGACGCCAGCAGGTAAAGGTTGCGCCTGCAAGTCATCGGCGCGCTGCCAACTGGGTGCTGGAAAACTGCGCCCTTCGGCCATGGAGCTAGAGCCGACCGCGCCGACGGCACGGGTTGCCCAAGGTGCATTGGATAATCCACGGCGCAGGGTATTGACTACGGTTCCAAAAACTAAGCGGTCATCGCGAAAACGAACTTCGGTCTTCTGCGGGTGCACGTTGACATCGACTCGATCTGGGCTGATGTGCAGGGACAAGAACAAGGTGGGGTAATGTCCGATGGGGACGAACTCCTTTACCCCCTCACGCACCGCGCGGAGTAGGCGAGCATCGCGCACCCAGCGTCCATTGAGGAATAGGTGCACACGGCGGGCATCGCGACGTGCGCTTTCTGGCGGTCCAATACGTGCCATGCAGGAGAGTGGATCTCCAGGCGCATTGATTTCGACCATGTTCTTGGACAAGCCTTTGCCAAAAACTGCAGCGCAGCGAGCTTCCAAATCATCGTCTGGGTGCACTTCAAAAGTGAGCTTGCCATCGTGCTCGAAACGAAAGCCAACGCCCTCATGTACCAAGGCCAAGCGCTCCACCCAAGCTAATGCGTGCGATGCCTCGGTAGATGCACGCTTCATGAATTTACGTCGGGCAGGTAGCTCAGCAAAGAGGTCCTCCACCAGAAAGCGTGTGCCTTTCGGTGACGATGCCTCATGCGGCTCTCCAATACGACCGAAGTTCACTTCCAACTCGGTTCCCGCACGGCAATTCGGAGTTCTCGAAACAACCCGTAATCGCGACACCGAGGCAATCGATGCCAGGGCCTCGCCACGGAATCCAAGCGATGCAATGGCCTCTAAATCCGAAGGGGAACTCAGTTTGGAAGTGGCATGCGAGGTCACCGCCAGCAGTAAATCCTCAGGCGCGATGCCGCTGCCATTGTCGCGTACTTCCATCTTGCGTACGCCACCTTCTTCAAGCGAAACCTCAATCCGCGTAGCTCCAGCGTCGATGGCATTCTCCACCAACTCCTTCACCACCGATGCCGGTCGTTCCACCACTTCCCCCGCCGCGATTTGATCAATCACCACCGAGTCGAGTTTGTGAATCCGGCTCATGCTTGCCTCCGACGCATGGTGCGAATGGCCAGGAACTCTAAAGCCGCAGTGCTGTCACGCCACCCGGCCATTTTTACGTTTTCCTCGGCTTCGACTAAGGCTGCAAGAACTGCGTCTAAGTGAGCAGCAGTGGCGACCTGCAGACGTTTTTGCATACGATTCACCACCGGCATACTTGGCCGCGATCCAGCAGCGGTAAGAGCGTCTTCCAAGCTGCTTCCAGATTGCACATTCTCTAAAACCGCGACAGTCTTTTTATGTTCCCGCGTGACCGCGCCGAGAATCATGCTGAAGGCATCGCGGGCGCTGACCCGGCGACCATCCCAGGAGCGCATGCCATGGCGCGACAATTGATCGATCAAACGTAGCGTTTGTGCTGCATCTCCGGCAAGCACGGCATCGGCAAAATCGAAGGCAGATCCTTCTGCACTTTGCGCAGCGACTTGGCGGACCTCTTCTTCGCCAATACTGTCGGTGCCCAACATGCCGAAATGCTCTAAGGCCTGAATCAGGTCATTCGGGCGCGCGCCTGCAAGTTGCACCAACAGACCGGGAGCGCCGCGTTGTAATTTCAAGCCACGTTCCCGGGCCTCCATGGCAACAAATTGGGCTGCTTCACTGGCATCGGGGTCGGGCTTCCAGGGTGGTGGGTCGCCATACAGTCCACGAAAACGAGCTTTCTCAATGCCCTTCTTGCGGGTGGCGGCAAGCGCCTTCATGCCCTTGCCAGTATTGCCGGCCGCCTGCACGACCATCCACTCAGGCCCGTCAGCGCTAGTGGCGGCGGCGAGCAAGGCATCGGCCAGGCGGGGCCATTTGTTGATGACTTTTGCAGCGCGCCCAAGGATCAATGCCTGGCGACTCGCAAACAAGGATTTCGAGGCCAGGAATCCCTCCAAAACCTCTGGCTGAAAGTCAGGAGAGCTGGCGTCGATGTCGAGAAGGTCTAGGCCCTCTTGCGAGCGCCCGAAAGTGCGTGCAGCCTTGAGCACTTGTTCGCCGAACCAGACCTCTTCTTCACCACTGGTCGGCGGCAAAACCAAGAGGCACCGGGGCAAGTCGCCTTGTTCAAAACGTGCACACAACTCCCGGCAAGTGGTGCCCGGATCAGCAGCTCGTTTCTTACGCGTGGCGGCGCTCATACGTCCAGATTAAAGCCTGCCAGGTCAAGCCACAAGGCACTAAAGAAAACTACTCCAACCCATGCATTGATGCGGAAGAAAACCATGGGCACGCGGTGCAGGCGATCGCCGCGCAGAAGCCAATGCTGAAACAGGAAGATGGCGAGTACCACCCCCATTCCTGCCATGTAAGGCAATCCAGCATGCAGCAGCATGCCGACTTTGGTCCAAGCTAGAAATGCCGCTGCATAACACACCATGCTCGCAATGCGGGTGGCGCGACTACCGAAGCGCGCGGGAAAGGAATGGAGTCCTTCCTTTTTGTCATGCGCTACATCTTGCAGGGCATACAACAAATCGAAGCCGGCCACCCAGGTTAAGACACCTGCGCCAATCCAAAGTGGAAGACTCCATTCTCCAGAAAAGTCCTTAGCCACTGCCAGCCAAGCTCCGGCTGGAGCAATGCCGAGTGCTAAGCCCAAACCGAAATGGCAAAACCATCCGTATCGCTTGAGGCGTGAATAGCCGAGAAGAACTCCCAATACTGGTATCGAAAGCCACCCACAAAGCGGTGACAACCAAGCTGCAGTTGCCACAAAAACGGCACTGCAGATGACCGTAAACCCAATCGCATAACGCAAGCTCAACTTGCCGCTAACTAACTCGCGATCCACGGTACGCGGATTGGTTGCGTCGATGTCGCGGTCGACCACTCGATTGAATGCCATAGCCGCGCTCCGTGCTGCTACGGCTGCGACCAAAATACCGGCTAAGTCAAAAAGTTCCGGCATGCCGCTGGCTGCAATCCAGGCGCCAGAAAAAGCAAAAGGCAGCGCAAAGATCGTGTGCTCGAACTTAATCATGCGCAGAGTGGTCTGCAGCGAGTTCACTCTTGCGCCCCTTGGCCGCCATCCCATGCTGGAATCGAATCCTGAGGCACGCCGCAACAGCTTAGGATTTTGGCGCACAAGTGATTCACTAAATCATCGACCGACTGCGGTCGAAAATAGAAGCCGGGTGATGCCGGCAGCACGGTGGCTCCCGCCCAAGCCAAGCGCGACAGATGATCCAAATGTAGGCGCGATAATGGCGTCTCCCGTGGCACCAAAACCAACTTTCTGCCTTCCTTCAGAGCTACCTGTGCGGCGCGCTCAATCAGGTTGGAGGCCGAACCATGGGCAATCCCACCCAAGGTGCTCAACGAACATGGCACCAACAAAACCGCCTCACCGATGGCAGTTCCAGATGCAGGCGGAGCTCCGATATCGCGATGTGACCACAGGGTGATGCCGGAAGGATCGACATCGGGGGCGAGAAGGACTGAGGGACAATCCTTGAGGTCGATGGAGAGCTCCTCGCGTAATACGCGGCGCGCGGCACTGGAATAAACCAGGTCGACTTGCACGCCAGCTGCATGAAGCATTTGCAGGCAGCGCTGTGCATAAATCGCACCACTAGCACCACTGACTCCGAGGAAGACTCGGCGTGCAGGAGAAGAACTAGTGGGCGTGTCAGACAAGGAAGTACAGGGCGTCGTAGGTGAAGTGAGTGTAAACCGCAACAGCAAGGCCACGACTGACGAACAGCAAGCCAAAAGCGATTCCAGCCAGCATACGGAAGCCGAGGACATCGACCTCGAATGCTTCGCTGTGTCCATACAAGCCGTGCGCGATGGCGAAAGCGCCGGAGGACAACAACAAAGCCAGGAGGAAGGAAAGTCGGTTGGCGGTGACTTCGCCGGCCACGTGGCGGAAGATGAGTTGCAGAAGCCATGCCCCTCCGCCAAGCAGCACTCCGCGAAACAAGAGCTCCTCATAAACGCCAGCGCCGGCAGCAATGGCAAGCTGATTCCATGCCGAAACGGTGCTTTCTCCCACCGGCGCCTGAACCCAAAGTGGACTTGGCTCGAGAGGTAACCATTGGGTGATTTGAGAAAGACCTGGGCCGAGTAAAAGTGCCCAGCAAAATCCCTCCACCAGAATCATGGCTCCCGCTCCGGCCCAGGCCAGCTGCAGTTGGCGAATGCGGCCTAATGCCCACAAAAGGCCAAGAATGAGAAAAGTCCATAGAAGCGTAACTCCAAAGTTACCGACCTTTCCCAGGATGACTTCCACCAAAAAGAAGGCGTCAGAACCTTCGGCTAAACGACCGCTAAGGTGGATGAGCACCAAAGGCAAAAGAGCAAGCATGGTGACGGCGGGGTCGCGTCTGGCTTCTCCCAATCGATGCAACTCGGATTTAACCAAGGCGCTCTCCAATGAGCAAGCGGGCCACGCCACCGGTTAAGGGCTGATTACAAACCAAGCGGAATCCAGCCTCTTCCATCCACCCTGAAAACTGTTCTGAATTCGCAAACTGGTCTACGCTTTCTGGCAAATAACGATAAGCCCCAGTGCGACCTGCACGCACCACTTTGGCAATCAATGGTAAGACATGCAGGAAGTAAAAACGAAACATGCCACGCCAAATTGGGTTCGGTATGGGAAAGAATTCCAGAATCGCGATTTTCCCCCCAGGTGCCAACACGCGATGACATTCACGTAAGGCTTTTTGCGGATCCTCCACGTTGCGAATCCCAAACGCAATACTGACGGCAGCAAACTGTTGCTCTGCGAAGGGCAAAGCTTGCGCATCGGCTTGAACCCAGGGAATACTTTGAGCCGCATTCTCCTTCCTTCTTTGCGCCACCGACAACATGGGCAAGGTGAAATCTGCGCCACAAACATTTGCCCCACTGGTTGCGAAGGCAAAGGCCAAGTCACCGGTACCGCAGCATAGGTCCAACACCGCAGACCCTTCGGGTAACGCGAGGCGACAGATCGCCCGCTTTCTCCACGAACGATCGATTCCAAAACTCAAAAGGCGGTTCAGGAAATCGTAACGCGGTGCGATCTCGCCGAACATCGCCCGAATTTCCTGGCCAGGAGGAGCAGACATGCGCGCGCATTGTCCCCTATCTAGGTGTCCGGGTAAAGCCGTCCAGCAAAAAAGACACGGCCGCTTCCCGAAGAAAGCGGCCGTGTCTGAGCAGGAAGAATCCTGTCTTACTGACGCCAGTAGTGAGCCAGTACTGAAACGCCTGGAACACGGACTGGACTGACGACATGAAGCCCGGTGGTCAGGTCGATGACATCGACCAGGCCGGTGGAGTTTGCCGCGAACAGGAACTGTGGGCTGGATACCGGCTGGTTTGCCCCACGGTGCATGCCCTTGCCAGAGTGGGAAGCAATGCCCCCAACGATGGCCGACAAAATCTGGGTGATATCACCCACGTTGGTTAGGTCGTCCACGGCAAGGTCAATAATGGCCGAGGAGGAGAAGTTGGAGAACTGCTTCTGCAGCTTCCAAGACTTATCCCGACGGTTTGGGTCCACTACCGTTCCTGGTGGAATGCGGATAGAAACTGCGCCGTTTGGAGCGTTTTCCAGCCAAATCTCATCTACGAATCCTTGTCCGGCCTCCGAGTAGGCCACAAACACACCATGTTGGTTGCTGCCTGGGTCCATCATGACTGACGTTGGATTGGAGAATCCGGTGCGGCCGTCAAGAGATGGAGCACCTACGAAGTCATCAAAGCCAATGCCCTGAATGCCATCTGGGCCCGACTCGAAGATGTTCATGTCACCCGCAGCCGAGATCACGTATGCGTAGTAGAGGCCGGAGTTGAAACCAAAGGCAACTGCGCGGTCACCCACAGCGAGGAACTTAGGGTTGTCAACACCAGGGATAATCTTGCGCACTTCCAATCCACTAGCAGAAATGATTGCCATGGAATCGGAACGCTCACAGATGACCAAGATGTCCTCCCCGTCTGGCTGCCAAACAATCTTGCTTGGACCAAGGCCGGTGCGGTTGTTCAATGTGTCTAACAATCCAGTGGTTTTGACTATTTGGTGGAAAGTCGCGGAGTTAGGGTTGGTGTCAATAAAGGTCACCGTGTTCGGGCCGTTATTACTGACAGCAAGCATGTCCAGGTCCGGTGCAATCGCAAGGTCACGAGGGCTGGAAACTGGAATGCGATCGATCACAGTCATGCGGTTGCTGTTCAGCACCACAATCTGTTCGCCGGAGGAATCCAACACGTAAAGGAAGTGACCTACCTGCTGACGCAGAGTGAAGGTCGGACAACCAGGTTGGGTCGGAGCCGGACCGTAAAAGGTGGTTCCTTTGTAGAAGTCCGATGCGGTCAAAAGACCAGAAGGACCCGCACCAGCGTTGGGTGCACCAAAAGCATTACCTTGGGTAATCAGCAAGTTGGTCGGGCCAACCTGGCTAGGCTCTTCCGTCTGAATCAACGGAGAGAAACAAGCTGGAGCCAACTGCAAACGTGGTGGGTTCGGGTGCGGAGCAGCAGTGATGCTGTTGCCTTCTCCAGAACCAGCTAGTGGGTGCGCCTGGAATGCTGCGTTTGCACACAAGTTTTGCCCACCTGAAAGGCACTCAAAGTTGTTGAAGGCAACGTCTAGCGGATGACCAAGCATCATGTCGATGACGGTTCCTACTTCATCCGAGGTCACCAACTGCGTACGCAAGGTGGAATCTTGGGAAAGAGTGAACACACCTCGGGAACCACCAGCAAGGGAGGTGGTGTCTGCAGACAGTGGCGGGAAGATGCCAGGCACTGCAAGGTTCGGGTTAAACGGGAACTTCGAAACGTCGCCAGTGATAGGGTCGCCATCGGAGTTGAAGGTCACGTTGTAGAACGGGTTGCTGGAGTCGTGCGTTGGGTCACCAGTTCCCTGACCAAAACCATCGAGGTCGATGACTCGAATACCACCTGTGGTGCCACCACCGTTCGAGGCGGTAACGATAGCGCCTGGAGCGACGGGGACGTTGACCAGGCCAGGACATTCGGAGCCAACTGAGAAGCTCACGCTTGCGGACGCCTGCGAGGAGCCATCGGTGTTCAACACCAAGTCCACTGCAGAGTTCTCGAAGTAGGTCACGGTCGCCAAAGCTTGCGCGCCGAATGGATCACTTCCTGGGAAGTTCACGACCGGGCTAATCACAAACTCAGTAAAGTTGAATGGGCTCACCGGCAAGACCGTGTAAGGCAGCTGAATGGTCGATCCCGGAGGAGGCGAACCAGGAGCTACAGGCGGCAAGAACTCCACCGTGAACTCGTTGGAAAGTGCTGGAGCAACCAAGCTTGGAAGTGGACCAATCGAGTAAGGCTGACACGCTTCATCGAAGCTGAAACGAATCTCCTGGTCACATGGAAGGTCGGTAGCCAAGTCAGGAGGCGAGGTGACAGGAACGCCACCCAGGCCATCAAGCAATGGTCGAGGAGGGACGTTGTCGGTCGAAACCTGGGAAGTACCCACACCGCCTTGCTCCAAGAAGCGTCCATCTAAGCTGCGCACACCACCAATGATGCTGCCTTCATCGACGCCATCTTCCGACCCCTTAATGACGATGCGGATCACGCGGTCGGCAGGGAAGGATTCGTAAGTAGCGAGGTTCTCGTCAGAGTCCACCACGAACACAAAGGTGTTCGGACTAATAATTCCGCCGGCACCTTGGAAGCTGCCATCGACAATGCCGTTGTCCTCGTCGTCGGTTCCTGGGAAACCGATACCAGGTTGCGAGGTGGAACCGTTACGAGTGACCGTACGAGCATTCGCTGCATTGTTTCCACTCTTGCGCACCCAAGTCTCAAGGGTCGGTCCGGTGCCGAAGTAAGTCTTGCCGTTAATGAAACCGCGACCTTGCACTGTGGTGCTTTGGCCGGTGGCTTGATCATAGGCAACCACGGTGATGGCGCCGGTCAAACCATTGTTGGCAAGTCCTGCAGCAGTGCGGTCCAAGACCGAATTCAACGCCAGCGAACGCGAAAACTTAACTGCCACAAAGTGGTTGCCAGTTTGGTTCGACGGGTTGACCGCAGTGCTAGGCCACGACGATGGCGGGCGCACTGGGTTCAACACAGTAGGCGGGTTATTCAAAAGGTCGTCGAAAGTGCGAATCTCCACCAGCTGTGCCGTCGGCAAGCCAGTGATTGGATCGGCAACTGGTACCACGTAGGGCAACAGGCGACCGAATCCATTATGCGCTTCCAGGATATTCATCGTATCCGAGGTTGCAAAAGGATCGCTTTCCAACGGGCCTTCGCCCTGGTTGAAACAGGATATGGAGCCCGCCAATGTGGCAAGCACCAAAGTTCTCGTGAGGAGGCTTCGACTCATGGGTTTTTTCTTAGGGCCAGACATCGTCTAGCAGCCTATGTGGGGCAACAATCATGCCAAAGCCGTAGCGGCCTGGCTAGTCCCGGTTTGGGTGAGTTTCGCAGCATTCTGCGCGAAACCGCACACAGGTCTTCTCGGGCGCACCGATTGTAAGCGCCCGGGAAGCCTGAGTAGCGGAAGATTTGACGGAATAATGGGCTTCTCCCCCTATTGCCGCCAGTAATGAGCTAGCACAGACACTCCTGGCACTCGGATGGGCCGCTGCAGTACGGGGAGGCCCGTAGAGAGATCCACCACATCGACCAGGCCATTGGCGCTCGCTGCAAAGAGAAATTGGGGTGCCGAAACCGGATTGGCGCCTCGATGGAGCCCCTTGCCGGAATGACTGATCACCCCACCGAGCGGACCGGCAAGCAGCTGCGTGGTATCACCAATGTTGGTGAGGTCATCCACAGCCAAGTCCAGAATCGAAGCCGAAGAGAACACCGAGGCAAACTGTTTCTGCAGTTTCCATTCCTTATCACGACGGTTCGGATCCACGACTTGCCCTGGAGGAATGCGCAGAGACACTGGGCCGGTCGGCGCGTTTTCCAACCAAATGGAATCCACAATGCTACTTCCGGACTCGGAGTAAGCCACCAAAACGGAATGTTGGTTACTGCCCGGGTCCATAAGGATGGCCGACGGATTCGAGAAACCACTACGTCCATCCAAGTTGGGTGCTCCAATGAAGTCATCAAAACCAATGCCCTGAATCCCATCGGGGCCGGACTCGAAGACTTGCATGGAACCAGACTCCGACACCACGTATGCATAATAAAGACCAGAGCGGAAACCGAACTGGGTGCCGCGATCACTGACCGCAAGAAGTTTTGGATTCTCAATACCTGGAATGATTTTTCGCACTTCGAATCCAGCACCACTGAGGATGGCCAACGCTCCGGAAGATTCACACAAAACGAGAATGTCTTCGCCGCCCGGCTGCCACACCACTTCAGTAGGCCCACGGCCGCTGCGACTATTGACGATGTCAACCAAACTTGCCGCTTTCACAACCGTGTGGAAGGTGGGCGAGTTTGGGTTGGTGTCAATAAAGGAAACCGTTCCTGGGCCAAAGTTGCTGACCGCCAGCATGTTCAGATCGGGCGCTATCGCCAAGTCGCGCGGGCTGGAAACGGGAATCCGATCCAACACCGTCATGCGGTTGCTATTCAACACTACGACTTGCTCGCCAACGGAATCTAGCACGTAGAGGAAGTGCCCTACTTGTTGACGCATGACAAACGTTGGACAGCTGGCCTGAGGTGGCGCCGGTCCAGTGAAGTTGAAACCGGTATAAAGGATGGATTGAGTCAGCAATCCTGAGGGGCCTTGACCACCGATGGTGCCGAAGGCATCGCCGCCAATCACCAAGGTGTTATTGGAAGCGCTAACCGAAGTCGGCTCCTCGCTCTGAATCAACGGTGAGAAACAGGATGGAGCCAAACGCAAGCGTGGCGGGTTCGGGTGCGGCGCAGTGGTAATGCCGTTCCCTTCATGCGGTCCCGACAACGGATGGCGCTGCAGCGCAGCACTAGCGCAAATGTTCTTGCCTCCAGACAAACAATCAAAGTTGTTGAAAGCAATGTCCAGTGGGTGACCGATTTGCATATCAACTACGGTGCCCACTTCCTTTGGACTGACCAGCTGCGTACGTAAAGTGGAATCCTGAGCCAAGGTAAACACACCCCGCGATCCACCCGCAATAGAAGTGCTGTCTGCGCCAAGCGGCGGGAACAATCCTGGCACTCCAAGGTTGGAGTTGAAAGGAAACTTAGACACATCACCCGCAATCGGGTCGCCGTTTTCATCAAAGGTCACGTTGAGGAAAACGTTCAAGCCATCGAAGGTTGGGTTGCCGGTGCCTTGGCCGAAACCATCGAGGTCAATCGCACGGATGCCACCAGAAAGGGCATCGCCCACCGAGCCACAGTAAATCACGCCAGGCGCAACTGGAACGTTCACCAGGCCAGCACAATCACTGCCAATCGAGAAACGAACTGGGGTGTTGCGTTGACTACTGTCGTCGGTGTTCAGCACCATGTCGACCGCAGAGTTATGGAAGTAGGTCACCGTCGCTTGCGCCTGCGCGCCGAACGGATCGCTTCCAGGGAAGTCCACTACCGGCGAGACTATGTATTCGGTGAGGTTGAATGGACTCACTGGAAGAATGGTGTAGGGAAGCTGCACCGTTTGACCTGGTGGTGGCGAACCCGGCGAGACTGGCGGCAGGAATTCCACCGTGAACTCGTTAGACAATGCAGGCGCAACCAGTCCTGGAAGTGGGCCTAGAGAGTGTGGCTGACAGGCCTCGTCGAAACTGAATCGAATCGTTTGATCACAAGGCAAATCAGAGGCCAAATCCCGCGGCAGAGTCACTGCAAGACCACCAAGTCCATCTAAAAGCAACTTCGGCGTGACCCTGTCCCCGCCGACATGAGAAGTGGCGATGCCACCTTGCTCCAAATAGCGGCCATCGCTGCTACGTACGCCCCCAATAATCGATGCCGGGCTTGCACCATCTTCCGCACCCTTAATCACCACGCGAATCACACGATCCGTTGGGAAGGATTCATAAGTAGAGAGGTCGTCATCGTTATCTACGACAAAAACGAAAGTGTTGGGACTAATCAGATTGCCAGCTCCTGAGAAGCGGCCGTCGACAATGCCGTTGGCCGCGTCATCGGTCCCCGGGAAGCCGATTCCAGGTCGCAGATTTGCCCCATTGCGCGAGACGGTTCGCGCTTGAACTTGTTGCGTGCCGTTTTTGCGCACCCAAGTTTCCAGTTTCCCATTGGCGCCAAAATAAGTTTGACCGTTGATGAAACCGCGCCCCTTGACCACAGCACTTTGCCCCGTCACCTGGTCATAAGCCACTACAGTGATTGCGCCAGTCAATCCTTGATTGGCCAAACCGCCTGCGCTCGCGTCCAACACCGAATTACGCGAAAGCGAACGCGAAAACTTCACCGCAACAAAATGATTACCGGTTTGATTCGCCGGATTCAACTTCTCAAGTGGCCAGTTAGCCGGCGGCTTAATTGGATTCAGTTCCGTAGATGGGTTGTCGAGCAAATCTTGAATACTTCGAATCTCCACCAACTGCGCAGTCGGCAAACCGGTAACACCATCTGCAACCGGAATCACATATGGCAGCAATCGCCCGAAGCCATTGCTGACCTCCAAAATGTTCATCGTTGCAGAACTGGAGAAGGGATCGCTAGCAAGCGGGCCGTCTCCTTGGCCTGAAGAGATGCAAGAAAGAGTTGCCGCGCTTGCAGCTAAGAGGAACGGTGGCAGAAGTTTGATTCGATTCATGGCAGGTAGAAATGGCTTCGAGGAGACCTTGGCTAAAACGCAAAATCTGTGCCAGGGTCATTTCACGGTTGTGGATGCGGAGGACCCCCACCTGGGCTTGATTCGTGCGATTTCACAACAGAGACCTGCGGAACCTTCTTTGTGGTGGAAATCCGCGTCGTTCCGCGGCAAAATCAAGTGCATGGACTCCTCTTCCACCTTCGACTCGAACCTTGCTGCCAGCAGTGAGCGCGAATTCGAACGTGGCTTACAACCTCAAGATTTCACGGAATTCCTCGGCCAGGAGAACCTGCTGGAGCCGTTGCGACTCATGCTCAAGGCTGCGGCACAACGGGAAGAGTCGCTGGAACACCTTTTGTTCACGGGACTTCCGGGGCTTGGTAAAACCTCGTTGGCCCTCGCTATGGCTAAGGAGTCCGGGCATCCACTGAAGATGACCAGCGGTCCGGCGCTGACCAAAGCGCGCGATTTAGTCGGCATTCTCAGCCAGCTAGAGCCCAATACACTGCTTTTCATCGATGAGATTCATCGCCTTCCCACCGAGGTCGAAGAGTATTTGTACGGGGCCATGGACCGATTCCAGATCGAATGGACCTTCGATAGTGGCGTGCATGCGCGCCTTTTGAAGCTGGACTTACAGCCTTTCACCTTGATTGGCGCGACCACACGAGAGGCTCTTCTCACGCCACCATTCCGCTCGCGCTTTGGCCACCATTTGCGTTTTGAGCCCTATTCGGACGATGCTCTCGACCTCATCATCCATCGCTCAGCAAAGTTGTTGAAGACCGAGTTGGACCCGAGTGTCTCCAAGCAACTTGCCCGCCATGCCCGCGGCACTCCGCGATTCGCAAATCGTCTTCTGCGCCGCGCGCGTGATATTGCACAACTCGAAAACCAAAATCGAATTAATGCAGAGGTCATCCAACGCACTTTTGATTTGCTTGACATCGATGACCGCGGTTTGGAACGCCCCGATCGCCATGTGCTCCACGCTCTAGCAAAAGCAAATGGTGGACCGCTTGGCTTGAAGAACTTGGCGGTTGCCGTCGAAGAAGCCGAAGACACTTTGGCCGATGTCATCGAACCTTGGCTCATGCGTCAGGGCCTCCTGTTGCGCACACCTCAAGGACGTACCTTAAGTGCTGAAGGTTGGAGAGTGCTGGGGCTCACTCCGCCTGCAAATGCTGCGGATTCGGAGGCATGAACTCCCTGGCGAAACGCCTCGGCATCACGCTTGTGCTGTTGGCGATGATGTTTGGCGTCGGACATTGGGTCAAGCAACCGGCCACGCCAACCGAAGACGTGCTCACCGATGCACCACTACTGAATCCAGTGATTGAGGTGCGCTTGATGTCTTTAAGTGGATCCAAACCAATTCCAGTACAGATTGCCGGGCGTTGGAAAATCCTCGATGGCAGCAAACCCAATCACCCGGTATTGCACCCTGGCAGTGGCGGTTTTGAAGGCAACTTGTTCATCGATGCCACCGGCCCGCAACTAGGTCCTTATCGGACCAACAGTGAGCATGTGATTGTGGTGACCGAGGCGGAAGAGGCCTTATGGTTGGACACTTTCCTGTATCCAGGAAAGCTGCACATCCGCACGGTGCGCGAAAAGACAGGGCGCGTGAGTCGTTTAGATTTGTCTTTAGAAATGCCCTTGGAAGATTACGTCATGGGCGTGGTTTGCGGTGAAATGTCGAGTATGCAAGCGGGTGTACACGATGCGCTTTGCGCCCAAGCCATTGCAGCACGCACTTATGCGCTGCAAAAGCGTGGCAGTAAACACGGACTGCGTGATGACACTTTTGATCAAGTCTTTTTGGGCTTGGATTACCGCACCACCCAAGCCGAGGCTGCCATCGAAGCCACGCGCGGTTTAGTTTTGCAATGGGAACAGGCTTTAGTGCCTGCGTTTTTCCATGCCAACTGTGGCGGCGGAACCGCAAATGCTATGGAAGCGGGATTCTCCAAAATAGATTTAGCGCCGCTATCTGGCACTTTAGAACCTGCTTGCCGCACACCTCGAGGCATCTGGGAAAGGGTGATCAGCGCAGAAAAGCTAGATGGACTTGCGCGGCGCTATCGGATTGGCGAGTGGTTACAAGGCATCAGCACCATCGAGCGTGATGCTTCGGGGAGACTCTTAGAAGTGCGCCTACTGGGCGACGATGAACACGAGGACCTCGCTGGAGAACGTTTACGGGCAGCATTGAGCCTCCCCTCCATGCAGCTCATAGACGTCGAAGTTCAGCTGGATGGCTCGGCGATTTTCCGCGGGCATGGATTTGGACACGGCATTGGTATGTGCCAAACCGGAGCGGTGCGCATGTCGCGGGGAGGAAGCACTTTCCAAGACATCCTGCAGCACTATTATCCTGAGGCGGAATTGGTGCCCCTCACCAGTGAACTCCGCTACTTGCTCCCACCTCTCCAGTGACATTCGGTTTCCAACTTCATCAAGGCACGGTCGATGGCCCCCGCCTTGGCACTTTGACCACTCCCCACGGAGCGGTTTCAACGCCAACCTTCATGCCCGTAGCCACCCGCGGCATGTTGCGTGGACCGTGGCCCGATCGCTTGCGTCCCATGGGCGTAGAAATGATGCTGGCCAACAGCTTTCATTTGTTCGCGCGACCTGGCGTAGAGACCATGGAGGCCATTGGCGGACTGCACAAAATGATGGCCTGGGATGGCCCGGTGCTGACCGACTCCGGAGGCTTCCAAGCCTTTTCCTTGGCCAAAATTTCGCAGTTAAATGACGATGGCTGGAAAATCGCTCATCCAGTGCACGGCGCAATGGTCGATTGGACCCCGAAAATGGCCTTTGAGGTGCAAAAAGCCTTGCGCCCCGATGTCGCCATGATTTTGGATGAATGTCCTGCTGAACCACGGGATCGTGCCAAGGTGGCTGCAGCGGTCAAGCGCACTTTGCGTTGGGCGAAAATGCAACGCGATATGCACGATGCACGCGGCGGTGTCGCTTCTGGACAAGCACAGTTCGGCATTGTGCAGGGCGGCGTGTTCGAAGATTTGCGTCAGGAGTGCGCGCGGGGGCTCACCGCCATGGAGTTCGATGGCTATGCAATTGGTGGCGTCAGCGTTGGCGAAGGGCACGATGCCATGATGGATGGTGTGCGTCACAGCACTTCCGATCTGCCCGTGGATAAAGCGCGCTACCTCATGGGTGTGGGCACACCTTTGGATTTGGTGGAATCGGTCGCGCGCGGCATCGACATGTTTGACTGCGTTTACCCAACCCGCACTGGACGCTTCGGCACTTTCCTTTCCGATGAAGGCAATCAGCATATTCACAATGCTCGATTCAAGAATGATCCGAGCCCAATATGTCCAAACTGTACCTGCGATGCCTGCCTCACTGGCGTGCCGCGCGGTGCGCTACGTGCTGGCTTGAAGGAAAAGGAAATCCTGCCGGCCTCCATGTTGGCGCACCATAACCTGCATTACTTAATCAACCTTATGAAACAAATCCGCAGAGCTATCGCCGACGGAAGTTTCGAGACTTTGCGACAGAAGATTAAGGCCGTTTACCTGAAGCCAAAGACTTAACCGCAGTTCCGCTTACGCCAACGCCAATCACCACCAACATGGTGGCTAGAATGAGCAGTAAAGTTTGGCCGTCGCGGTAGAAATCGAAGAGTTTCGAGATGAGCGCAAACATGGTGATACTCACCATGAAAACCGCTGGAATCGCCAATGGCCAGTAGTTGCGGCCTTTACGCTTCAAGTAAACCGTTGCGGTTAGAAGTGCCAAGCCAGCAATCAGCTGGTTGGTGCCGCCGAATAGGGTCCATAAAGTTAGCCCTGCTGGGATGCCATCGATTTTATAGAAGGCGAAGAAACAAATCGCGGCGCATGCAGTCAGGGTGGCGAGAAATCTGTTTTGCAAAGGCACACCGAGAAAACGCAACGCTGGTGTCTTCGACCATGCTGTACCAATCTCTTCTAGGTTGAAGCGCAATAAACGCGTGGCGGAATCCAAAGTGGTCAGAGCAAAGGACACCACCACCATGGCAACGAGAGTGGTGGCTATTTCCACCGGCACGCCTAGTCCACCCATGAAAGATGCGGAGCCGCTGATGAAAAATCCCAGCTTCTCCCCTAGTCCACTTGCGGTTTCCCAATCTCCATAATGCAGCGCCCAAGAGGTGCGTCCGGGGATGACGCAGGTGCAAGCCAGGACCGCAATCAATCCCAACAAGGATTCGGCAATCATGCCACCATACCCAATCGGACGGGCATGGGTTTCTTTATCTAGTTGTCGTGCCGTGGTCCCGCTTGCAACAAGGGAATGAAAGCCACTCGCCGCACCACAGGCGATGGTGATGAACACGAAAGGCAGAATGGGAGGCGCGCCCACCGGGTTGGGGTTGAATGCTGGGGCGTCGAAACTTGGACCTTGAAGGAAGAATCCCGTATACATGAGAATGAGTCCGAGCACTAGGAGCAAGGAATTCAGAAAGTCACGAGCTTGCAACAACAGCCACACAGGAAGCACGCTTGCCAAGTAAGCGTAAACCATCAGGATCCAAATCCAGGTGGATTGGGACGGCCAGGCATCGCGCGAAAAGCCTAGGGTTGGAAAAAGATAACCCAGGGCGATGAGTGCAAGCAAGGCCAGAAAACCAACCGTAGTGACTGGGAGCAATGGCTTTTTCTTGACGTATAAAAGCCATCCACAAACTAAAGCTACGAGCATTAAACCGGCGGAGGGCATGACTACTTCTGGGAAGCTGGTGATCGATTGATCGAGCGCAGCCGGATTGAAGTCGTCTCCCCAAGTGAATAACAAGGAGATCACGTAAACGAAAACTCCCATCGCTAAGGACACGCCGAAAAAGATTAGCGCAAGAAATAGTCCTTTAGCCTTGCCGCCCAGAATGTCCTCACACAAGGTGCCAATGCTTTCTCCGCGATGTCTGGCTGAAAGCACTAAGGCGCTGAAGTCATGCACGCATCCAATAAAGACCGCGCCCAGCACAACCCAAAGGAAAGCCGGAAGCCAACCCCAAAACACCGCAACGGCCGGGCCCAACATGGGCGCTAAACCAGCAATAGAAGCGTAATGATGGCCAAACAGAACGATGGGTCGGGTTGGCACAAAGTCGATGCCATCTTCCTGCGCATGCGCCGGAGTGATTGCGTTTTCCTCAAGCTGAAAAACTCGCTTGGCCAACCACGCACTGTAATAGCGGTAGCCGAGAAAGTAGCCCACCAGGGCAAGCGCTGTGACGAGTGCAGGTCCCAAGTCGTTGTGCAGCAGTTATTCGCGAGGCGGCAACACGCGCAACTCGGTAATGGCCAACACGCGGCCGGCAGCAAGCTCCTTATCGTTGCGCCAAATTCCACGCACCACGATTTCGCGGTTCACGAATTCTTTTAGGTCCTGATGCCCATCAAAGCTGTGCATGGGCAACTCGCGTCCGCCGCGCACCAAGCGGTACGGCATGTTCGCGTTGACCGATGGCCGGTACTCCACCCATCCAATCTCCACGCTAGTGCCTTCCCCTTCATAAACCATCGGCTTCTTTTCTGCGGCCAGGGCCTTATCTAGCTGCGACGCTCTTTCGCTTTGCTTTGCCGCAAGTGCACGCCGCACATCAGCCGCTAGAGCTGAGAAGTAAAAGCGGCGTAGGCCATCGATGCGAGTCAAGGAGCGCCTTGCTTCGTTGATGGTGCGTAAATCAGTACTGTGCCAAATCACATGGCCAAACACCATCTCTAGATTGTCTAAGCGGCGGCGATCCCATGCTGCATTGTTCGAGGTGACCGCAGCAGCCAAGGATTCCAAATCTTTCACTGCCAACAAACGTTGGGCTTCCGGATCTTTCGCAACATCGACACTGCGGAATAGGCTTCGCGCTTCTTCCATGGGCTTGACAGCACTTGGAGTCGCCGCACCTTCCGCATGTTCAGTGCTTGCTTCGACGACTTCACCGTCAGCTTCCTTCAGCACGACGGTTTCCACAACATCGTCCGCGCCTTCTTCTAGTACCACCGGTTCCACCGCACGCTCACTCCGATGCTCCGCCCAAATCCGCTTCCATGATGCTGCGTCGCGCTGTGGCATTTGCAACTGACTGGTCAACAACCATGCGGAAACCGTTTCAGGCGCGCGCACTTCAAACCAATCCTCTTTTTGTCCCATCAACAGAACTTGATCACCCTTTTGGAAATGACCGAGTGGCGTGGAAGATGCATCGGTGGATGGGCGTGGTCGAATGCGCACCCGCGACGAAGTGATGCTGCCGACTCCCCCTTCCCAAGTGACGTAATCCTTATGCACCCAAACATTCAACCCGCCTGGCACACGGACTTTGGTCCACGGCGTGTATTCGGTGACCACCTGTACTGGCATGCCCTTCTCTAACTCCAAAACCTGCGCCGACTTCTTGTCGTAGAACGCGAACAGCACCGCATTTTCCGATGCGATTTCCGCGTAAGGGAAGTCATCCTGCTGGGCCGGGGCCGCGAGGAAAGGAGCGCTAAGGAGGAGGGACAGAATCATAGCCAGGTCCAGTTTACGGCTGCAGTTCGTCCAAACGAAGCACAACCTCGCGACCAAGGGGGTCCCCATAAACATCGTGCAGGCGGAAACTTAGCTCCGGGTGCGTGCCTTGAAAGTGGAAATCTAGGATTCCGAAGTTCTCGGTCACGGCGAGGGTGCCAGGAATCCGCTGAGAAACTTGGCCGTCAGGAGCAGCTTCCCCGATTCCAGCAGCCAGCGGCGAACTGGTGAACTCGACCAAGGGGTAGGTTCCCTCGCGCTCGATGCGCAAGGCTTCGCCAATGTGGCGATCTCCACTGATGAGAAACACACCGGATATGGATTCTGTAGTCAAAAAGTTTAACAGGCGGTCGCGCTCTTCTTCATAGCGATTCCAAGTTTCAAAACGATGGTATGTTGATAAAACCTGCATACCCGAAGCGATCACTTTGAAGTCTGCTGTGCTTTCTCGCAAGCCGTCCTCCAACCACTTCCATTGAGTGTCTGACAACAAAGCTTTGGGTTTTTGCGTGGCTCTTTTTAGCGGATCACGATCGTAACGCGTGTCCAACATAAAGAAATCTACCGGCCCAATTTGAAAGCGGAAGAACACACCGTCTGGCCCTTCCAATCCTGCAGCAGGATTCGGCCAATAGGAAGTGAATAGATCCAAGGAAAAATCGCGCAACGGATAACTTTTGTCGGAATCATTCGGCCCGTAATCATGGTCATCCCAAATCGCATATTGCGGTGTGCGTGCCAACAGTGGCTGAAGACTTGGCATGGCCCGCTGTAGCTTCCAACGCTCTTCCATCGCGGCAGGATCTTCCCACTCTTTCTCGTGCAAGCCGTAGTAAACGTTATCGCCTAACCAAAGAAAGGCGTCTGGCTGCATGCTGTGGATGGCGCGAAAAATGGGTTGGGTGGCATCGACCCCCCAATCTCCGGCGCAACTGCCAAAAGCCACGCGGAAAGAAAACGCTTTGCCATCTTGCGCTAAGGTGCGAAAACTCTGTTCATTTAGACCACGTAATGCGCGCCCCTCCTTCAACAAGCGGTAATGATAGGTGGTGTCTGCTTGGAGGCCGGTGAGCTGGCATTGTCCATAAAGACGCCGCCCGTCCATTTGAAGAACCACCGGCTGCCCAACTGCATCGAGCGCCGGCTTCCATGTGTGCATTTCATTCTCCTTAGCTAACTCCAGGGTGTAGGCTCCAGGCGCCTTAGCCGCCGCCCAAATACGCACGGAATTGGCGCGCAAGTCACCAAGCATGGGACCGGAATGAAGACCGTCGGTGCGCATGCCCGGGGTAGCACATGCAGGCAGAAAAAACAGAACCAGAAGAAGGAGAAGGGAGGTGAAGCGCGGCCTCATAGCATGGTTGTAAAGCCTGCCTGCCTCTCTTGCTACACTTCCTCTATGGAACCTGTATTTGTGGCCCTACTTGCACTGATCACTTTCGCCGCTGGCGGCTGGATTGGCCTATTGAAGGGGCGTCTGCAAGCTCGCGAGGTCGCTCAGGCAGAGGCCGATGCCGCGCAAGCTCAACAAGCGGAACTACGTCAAGAAGTGATTCTCATCGACAAGCAGCTTGCTTCTGCGGTGGCTCGAGAAGAAGTCCTTCGCGCTACTTACGAAGCCGAGAAGCGCACCGCCGAAGAACTGCGCAAGGAAATGCAAGTCAACTTCAAGGCGATTGCGGGCGATGCCTTGAAGGACAACAGCCAATCCTTACTGGAACGCACCGAGCTGCAGTTAAAGCCATTTCAAGATCAACTCAAGGAGTTGTCTAAGCAAACGCGTGATCTAGAAGAGGCGCGCGGCAAAGCCCAGGGTGCGTTAAAGCATCAGCTGCATGATTTACAAGAATCAACTCGTGAGTTGCGGATCAAGAGTGAATCTTTAACCGTTGCTCTACGTGGAAGTTCGCAAGCGCGCGGCCAGTGGGGTGAAAATGTCTTGCAACGCGTATTCGAACTTGCCGGCATGACCGAGGGCATGCACTTTCGCACCCAGGTGACGCTTGAAGATCGGTCGCGTCCGGACTTCTTGGTGCTACTTCCTGGCGGCGATGCCATCCCCGTGGATTCGAAGGTTCCTATGGCTGCCTACTTAGATGCACAGGCTGAACAAGATCCGGTACGCAAGAAGGAGTTGCTTGTGCAGCACGCGCAAGACCTGCGTGGACATGTGCGCACTTTGGAGCGAAAAGACTACTCGGCGAACGTCGAAGGCCATGTTGACTTTACCGTAATGTTTTTGCCGGGAGATCATTTACTGGAAGCGGCTTATCAAGCGAATCCACGCCTGCAAGAAGAAGCCATGGAGAAGAAAGTTTTGCTCGCCACTCCGGTGACTCTGCTGGCGCTTCTACGCACGGTATCGCTTTACTGGCAGCAGGAAAAGCTTGCCCAAAATGCTGCTGAGATTGCAAAGTTGGCGAAGGAATACCATGGACGCGTACGCATTTTCACCGAGCACTTTGCGAAGACGGGAGCAGGCCTGACCACTGCGGTCAAGGCATTCAACTCTGCGGTGAGTTCGTACAACAGTCGGATTGTCCCACAAGGAAAGCGGCTTGAGGATTTGGCAGACATCGATGGTTCCAAGGCGATTGAGGATCCTAAGCCAATCGAGTTGGAAGCCCGCAGCGACCTCTCTTTACCAAACCCCGAATAAGGGCCTAAGGATTGGGCATCGGCGTAGTTAGCAATCTATGAAGCTTCTCCTACTCATGCTCGCTGGCCTTTGCTCCTGCCAGCTCACTACGCAAGCAAAAGATTTGGGCTCGCTCGATTGGATTTCGGAGCAAGCCAGCATGGTTGAGGCCAATGCAGATGTCCTGCAACTGACATCTCTGCACTTCACTGTCACGCCTACCGTGGAACATTTGCAATCGCTACAGCAGTTGCCGAACTTGCGCTCCCTAATGATTTGGGATGAGGGGTGTTTCCGTGCTCCTGATTATGAAGTAGGCCGTCTGGACGATGCCGCCCTCCAGCAAATCGCCAAACTATCCTTACTTGAAACCTTGGCCATTGCCGGATGGGATTCCACCTATTCCGACCGCGGCCTAAAGCCGGTCATCAACATGCCCCACCTCAAGCAATTGAAGCTGACCATGGCGCCGTTGATTACCGACTTGGCCATGCTGGAAATCGCAAAAATGCGCAGCCTCACGCACCTCGACATCACCTACACCACCATCACCGATGCAGGCCTTTCCCATTTAGCGGCCGCGCCTCAGCTGCAATCGGTGGCCTACGGTTGGACGCAAACGCAGACCAACCACGCTCACCGTTTTCTTGAAACCCATCCAGAATCCACATTCTTGATAGGATTCGAATCTCCATGAGACTCAGCCATCTACCCTTCATCGCCCTTGGCTTGTTTAGCTGCCAAATGCCGAAACCACTTTCCTCCGACATCGTCGATGCGGTTTCCCACCCGCAACGTTTGCAAAGTGATTTAGCGCGCGATGCAGAACGCAAGCCAGCAGAAGTTTTAAGCTTCTTCCAAATCAAACCCGGCATGCTGGTCGCCGATGTCATGGCTGGCGATGGCTACTACACGGAAATCCTGTCGCGTATCGTCGGGCCTAGCGGGGAAGTCTATTGTCAGAATACTTCCATCCCATTGCGCGTTTTTGCAGATGCGCCGCTCACCGCCCGGTTGGAAGATTCACGCTTAGCAAACGTCATCCGCCTTGACATGGAGTTCTCAGAGGAGGGATTCCCAAGTGATTTAGATGCTGCTTTATTGGTGCGCTTCTATCACGACTTCGGATGGCAAGAAGTCGACCGAGTAGCCTTCAATGCCTTGATGTTCCAAAGCCTAAAACCCGGTGGTGCGTTTTGCGTAGTGGATCACCATGCAAAAGCTGGCGCTGGCATGAGTGAAGGGCGCCGTTTGCATCGGGTGGAGGCTAACTTCTTGCAACAGGAAGTCGAGGCCGCTGGTTTTGTTCTGGAATCACAATCGATGCTTCTCACCGACCCCACCGATGCTATGGATTGGAGTATTTTCGATCCAGAACACGAAGGGCGCGACACCACCTCACGCTTTGTTTACCTTTTCCGCAAACCACTTCACTAATTCCATGAAAACTGTTTACCTAGAACTTCTAATCGGGAGCATTGCGCTTGCCGCAGCATCGTCTACCACACCTTCGCCTCAGGAAGGCACATTGGGCGCCTCTGACAGCCTCGTGTTGATTGAAGGGGTTGGCGCTCCTGGCGAAGGTTGGGTGCAAATGGCTCCTGCTGGAAGCATTCTGCAAGGCCCAACCGATGGGCAACGGACCTCCGGCTTGGCTACCTTTCCGTTTTCGGAACTAGGTGATACCAAAGTGTTGATCAACATGGACCACGCTAGCTGGGTTTACGTCGCTGGGCAGGAAACTAAGCTGACGCACTTGGGCGGAAAAAGCGCAGGCGGTAAAACCGTGGCAGCAGCCTCCCCCATTTCGATTAGCGGCTTGCAAGACTCGGGGTTCTTTGAAGTCCGGCAAAGGAATGGCGCCACCCTTACCTTGGAAGGCAACAGCGATTACCTTTTCAGCCAGGACAGTTTTTCTTGGATAAAACTGCCGGTCGGCGCAAAAGTTCGCCTGTTAGAGAACTAGAGAAGCTCGACTAAGGAAGTTCGACGAAGTAGAGCGCCGACTGCAGGAAGCCTCCAACGAGAAAGCGCACATCGACCAGCAAAAAGTTGCCGTCCATATTTCCTGGACGGCAAAATGCTTGCTCCACGACTCTTCCATCGAGGACTTCACCCTTCTTTAGAACAGAAGACAGAACTCCCTGGTCCACGACGAAGAGGCCATTGCCGCCGCCTCCCCAATAACCAGAGAAAGCCATAACGCCGCCATCGATGGCCACTGGATTCGAGATTCCAAGGAAGTTCGAGGGCTCTCCAGGAACCGGGGTGCCGGCACCTGCAACACGCCGTAAGTTTGCTGGAGCCGTTCCTGCGTAAAGCGATCCAGCGTTATTAGAATCGCGTCCCATGAAGGCCACTTCGGTGCCATCGAAATCGGCGCTAGCGAAGTTCATAAAGTTTCCACTACCGCTTGGCACGGCGGTCGATGCATCGGCAACCACTTGCGGACCAAGCCCATTATTCTGCATGAGGTAAAGACCACCAACCGCACCGAAAGTATTGACGATGATTTCGGACAGTAAGAACTTGTTGTTCTGCAGGTGAAAGTCACCGTCGAAGCCTAAGAAGTTTGCTCCCGATGGTTTCGTGGTGGTCGGCCCCACCACAGGGATGCCACCGCCAACTCCCGTAGCGACTTTGATCTCCTCTGAGTGATTGTGCACCGTGTCGACCGGGTTCACACCGCCTGCGTAAAACAAAAATCCGTCCGCCAACTCTACGCCGTGAAAACACTGATCGGCAAAGGAGAGGCTATCGCGCACTAAGATTGGGCTGCTCGCACTTTGGAAGCCGCTTACAAAGATGCCTTCGCTTCCATTAAAGGCGCATCCGCCGCCTGGCCCTGGCCATCCGCCGGAGAAGGCTACGATTCCACCATCAATCGAGACATCGAAGAAAGTGGAGAAGGTCGACATGGTTCCGGGCACTAAAGTGTTGGTGTCCACCAAGCGTGCGAGTACGCCGTTTTCAAAGGTGTAGATGCCGCTGCCGGAACTGTGAAAGGCGTAAAAGGCTACGCGATTACCAGAGATTTCTCGAGCGTCTCCAAAAACAGAAAAAGTGCTGCCGCCTGCATCTGGAGCCAGCGTATTGGTGTCAGCAATCTTGGTGAAGGTGGGCGTTTGTGCCGCAATCGGAGTCGCGAAAACGCCGAGTAACAGGAGGCCTAAGGGGATGCATCGCATGCACCCACTTTACACGGCATTTTCGTTCTGAGGTGACGGAACACCTCGCGTACCGTTAAGGCTTCCAGGTACCTTGCGCTACAGCTGGACGAAACTCTTCCAACTCCATCTCCGCTGGATCGACTGAGCGGTCTAGCTCTGCTGAACGGTAGGCGGCCATAAGGATTCGCACGACCTCCAAGCCATCGGCAAAAGTCAGGTCGGGAGTTTTACCAGCCAGGAAACACTGCACCATGTGACGGTTTTCCGCCGCATAACCATAAGCAGAAGCTTCAGCCGGCACGATCGGCATGACGCCTTGCTCTGCGTTCTGCTTTTCAATCATGTCCTCGCCGGAATCGCCGACCACCTTACGCGAGAAGAAGGCTTCTAATCCTGTCTCCAAGGAATTGGAGCGCATGGAATATTCTGGGCCAAGCAACTCGAAACTCAACCGCAGTCCTGCACCAACAAAGGCCCATGAAGTGGTGGCCTCGGCGATGAGTGTGTGGCCTGCTTCATCGCGGTAAGTCACAGTGCAGCGCGCAAAGTCCTCGGATGGGGCTTTGGAATAATCAATCTCTGGACCATGGGTGTCCTTCAGTTGCTGCACGTATTCCGGGCGCGTCCATTTCAACGACGCGATTTGGGCATTCACAGAAACCACGGTTAGCGATTCACGAGAGGCACCAGGTGCGGTCAGTAGAAAGCGCGCGGTCTCGACGCTGTGACACATCATGTCATTCATCACGCCGCCGCCTTGCACCGAACCCTGCCAGAACCACGGGCTATGCGGGCCACAATGCTCCTCGGCAGCACGTGCTAAATAAGGCCGGCCAGTCAGTGGTGCCGCGCGATTCCAAATCACCTCTTTGCCGCGCACCACACTTGGAGTGAAAACTTGGTTCTCCAAATAACCCGTCGAGATACCAGCTTTCTCCATGATCTCCACAACTTCCCGCGCTTCTTTTAAGTTGCGCGCCAACGGTTTCTCACAAGCCACGCCACTTAATGGCACTTCCCGTCGGGCATTGCCAGCAGCAATCGCTTTCATGACCGCAATACGGCTATCGTTAGGACTATTAATCCAGATGGCATCGATTTCAGGGTCGGCTGCCATTTCTTCGACGGTGTCAAATCCTCGCGCCTCGCCTAACCCGAGTTCCCGCGCAAGAGCGGCAGATTTATCTGCGGAAACGCGCGTGCGACTAGCCACGCCTCCAACCACGCAATCGCGGACTTCGACCAACGACTGAATGTGAAAGTTAGTGTTAAAACCAGCACCAACAAAACCAATGGAAAGGCGTTTCATGAATTCTTATTTACGAGGGGTTTTCGTGGGTAGGCCACGAGCAGGATGAGCAAACAAACTAACGAGGCCCACATCGGGACGGAAAACAATTTGCGGTAGTCGCCATCGGCCCAATCAGCGACCCAGCCGGCAATCTTGGAACCGACAATCACGCCAATTCCAACAATCACTAGGTTGTAGAGGTTTTGCGCGCTGGCGCGGACATCGGGAGTGGTGTATTCATCGACAATCATGAAGCAGATGAAGATGAAGCAACCGAATGCAAGGCCGTGGAGTGCAACGCCAAACAGGAGAGCCGCGCTGGAATCGGCGCAGTAGGCAAACAGTGCCATACGCGCGGCATAGGCGAGCAGGCCGATACTCAGGATGAAACGTTTGGAAAAACGTTTCACGAGAAAAGGAATCGCGCCGATCACCAAGACTTCTGCCATCTGCCCAATCGTCATGAAGCCTCCACCGCCAACACCAAAGATGGATTGAAAGAAGGCTGGTGCTTCCAGTTTCTCATGCAGAAACGCTTCGGTATGCACAAAGTAGAACTGGTGAATGCAACTCACTGGCACTGCCAATAAGAACAGCAACAGCAAAGGTTGCTTCTTGATTTCACTCATGGCTGCAAGTGCAGCATTCTTCTCAGAAGTCTTACTTGGCGGTGTATGCGGAAGACTAAAGCAAAACAAGCCCATCACTGCACCAAGGATTGCGCTGAGGTGGAAGGCATCGGCCTTGCCTGCAACTTGTGCCAGACGAAGGTCCTCGCCCATTAAGTCGGCTGGGGAATGCGCATAACCAAGCCAATGGCCCATGCCGATTCCAACTGCAATCCAGCCAAAGGTTCCCCACAAACGCACGCGGCCGAAATCGCGCTCTACATTAGGCAGATGATGGAAGGCAAGAGAATTGGTTAGCGGCATAGTAGGCGAATAAACCATGCCGTACAGCAGAGAAAAAAATAAGAATCCATTGAAGGACTCAATACTGGCAAGTTGCCAAATCAAAGCTGCGCCAACCAAATGACTCACGCCTAACATTTTTTCGGTCGCAAACCATCGGTCCGCCATTTGCCCGGCAAGGAAGGGACCAACGATGGCGCCCACCGCTCCGGCTGCAAACATATAGCCGATTTCATCTCCGTTCATGCCTCGATAATCACTCAGGAATGACCAAAGAAATGGCAGCCAAGCCCCCCAAATGGCGTATTGGAGGAACATCATCAGGGACAGCCGGAAGCGTAGTCCCGACTCAAACGGCAATTCGATGGCGCTATCGTTCATGGTGCCTAGCGGGTCACGCGAATGTTACGAAAACGAACTGGGGAATGGTCATCGTGGTTTTGCAAGCCGATAAACCCATGGGCGCTGCGGTCCCCCTCGTAAGTGTTCACTAACTGGTCATTCACGAAAATTTCGTAGTGTTGGCCGACTACCTTGATGCGCATTTCATTCCACATGCCTGGGTCAAAGGTCGGAATGGAAGTAGCTGCTTGGAAACTATAAACCGAACCTGTGTTGTGTTTCGGTGAAGCTTGATCGCAGATTTGAATTTCGTAACCGTTATTGACTGCAACGTAAGGCTCCTGCCCTGGGTCTGGGAATCGCACAAAAACGCCCGAGTTGTAGGATGCGTCCTTCACCATCCATTCCAGGCTAAGTTCAAAATCTTCAAAGTCTTCGGCGGCATACCAAAGCATGCCCATACCACCGGTGGTTTTTAGGACACCGTCTTCCACGACGAATTCTCCAGGCCCGCACATTTCCCAACCGGCAGCCAGCGGGTCTCCAGAAATCCAAAGGTCCGACATTGCATGTTGCGTCACTGGTGCATGGCAGGCGCCAAGAAACAAAGGAGAAAGGAGAACGAGTAAAAGATGTTTCATGGATTCCCTAAAAAGAGTGGTGCTCAAGATTCTTGACCTCGAACTGGGTGCCCGGAATGACTTCCCCATTCAACAGGACGGCGCCAAGTGTGTTGGGGATTAGATTGTCGACCGCGTTAATCATCACGCCGTTGAGGAAAACTTCCAGGCGAGAGCCTTGGCTGCGTAGCAATAAATCAAAGGGCACCCCAGGTTGCAGGAACTGAGTGGTGATGGGCGCATATCCCTGAATCGTGCCGGTTCTTGAACTCCCTGCACTGGTATGGTCAAAAATCAACACAAACCAATCGGTTCCAGGCACTGGCCTCTTGAAGGACAACGATGCCGCACCGCCATCGGACAATGTAAAGGTTCCGCGTAACTCGAAATCACCTTTGATTAGAGTGTCGCCCTCCACCGGTTGCCAGTCCCATCCATCATCGATGGCCTCGCCTTCCACCAGTTGCTTCACGCGGATGTCACCCATAGCCACTAGTCCAGCGGTTGCTTGAAAACGCAAAGGTCCCAGCGCGACTTCATCGGTAGATACGGCACCGCCGGTCGGCGCATTGCATTCGGTAGATCCCACCACCATGACGCCATCGACCGTGATTTGTTCAAAACGCGCGTTCGAAATCTTGCGACCCTCGCGATCAAAACGCGGTGCGAAAAACTTGCCCTCCACTTTATGCCATTGCCCTGGCCCGCGATAACCTTTCGCACGTGGTCCCTTCGCACCAATGATGCCACAGCAGTAACTTGGATCATCGACGAGTTGCAACTCATAACGATCCATGAAGTAGAGTCCGGAATCGCCGCCTTCCGGCAACATAAAGTTAAACCGAAACGCGATGTCTCCAAAATCCGCCTTGGAGCGGAAATCAGAAAGCGGGGTGCCAGTGTTGACCAAGGCACCATTACCCGGTGACTCCAAGAAACGCCGCGGGTTATCGGGATCGACGACCACATCCACAAGCTTCCAGCCATCGGCCTGCCATGCGCCAAAGGGGTCGGCCCAAGTGAGAGTTAGCCAACCTTCATCATCGGATTCGCGGACCTCTGGAGGGGTCACCTCTTTCGCAACTAGCTCTGCAGTACGTGGGCCTTCCGGCATCTGGTTGATGGTGTAGTCGAACTCATCGTGCAACAAGCCTATGCCCGGGATGCTCAACCGAACATTACGCGCGGCCTTTATCCCTGGGATCACCAAGCGTAAAGTGCGGCCGTCTTCCGACAGCACGGCAGAACTCACCGCCAGTTGACGCGAGCGCATTTCTGGAGAACCATAATCCCACCACCAGTTGTAGTCATAATCCCGCACTTGAATCGAATCAAGATCTGGGATTGCGGTGAGTGGTTTCGTGAAGCTCAACTCGAAGCCATCTTGTTGGAGATGAATACGTTGATACTCCATGGGAGTTTCGCCGGTCCAACGCAAACGCGCGATGCCTGCGCCAGGCGCCAAGCCTCCCCACCCACGGTTGGTCATGCCGACAAACAAACTATGGTCTGGCGCAAAACGTACGCGCAAGGCACTGCCGATGCCTTGACGAAACAAAACCACCGCGCCTTGTTGCTGTCCTTGCACTTCTTCGAGTAATGCGCGGAAAACTAAGCCATTGGTAAGTTCGGCAACAAAAAGCTGGTCTTGGAAGGGACCGAATCCTCCGCCTGTGACATCGGGAACCAGGCTTCCGGTCGAGCGTGAATACTCATAAGGAATCCAAACGGCTGGCGGAGTACGCTGCACCTGCGGCGGCACCGTGCTGCTTGGCACCTTCTCGCCATTGCCGTAAATCTCGGTCCAGCGTAGTGAGGCTGGATGTCCGAAGAAAGCGCCTTCTTGCACCTGGAATAAACCACAGACGGGCATCCAATCGCCTTGGTTGTCGGTGTAAAGGAGGTTGCCCTTAGCATCAAAGCCAAGTCCTGCGGGGCTACGAGCTCCACTGGCCAATGGGGTCATCGAGCCATCTGGTGCAATCTTCATGACCCACCCGCGATAGGGCTCCTTGCTAATGCCATGCCACCATTCCGGTGACCAAAAGCCAACATTGGCACTGATGTAAAAGTTGCCCGCTTCATCGATGGGCAATCCAAAGGCGAACTCATGGTAGTTCCCACTCATGCCCCATGCCTGCGAGATAGTTTCGATGCGATCGCAAACGGCATCTCCGTCAACATCGATCAGTTCCGACAACTCACCACGCTGCATGATGTAAATGCGATCCTCCACCACCTTCAAGCCCAATCCTTCGTGCAAGCCTTCCGCGAAAATGTGAAACTTTGCGTCGGCAGGATTCTCCGCCATGGGGTTCTCAATCCACCACACCCGACCGCGTCGTGTGCTGACTAGCAGGGTGCCATCGGCCATGAAGTCCATGCCGCCGACCTCGAGCACTTCGCCCTCAGGCGGTTGCAGGTAATCCACGGTGTAGAAGTCTTCCTCTGCTTGCGCGAAAGTGAGAGCTAGAACGGTGATGAGTGGGATCAAAAAAGTTCCTCTAACAAGTTGGCCAGGTTTTCTTTCGTCGCTTCTAAACCGAAAATCAGGTCTTCGGTGAGGGTAAATCGATCTTGATCATGCACGCCTGTCCACCGTTCGCGATGCGCGATGAGAGACATGCCATCGGTCTGTTCAAAAACTGTGGTGTCACCAACCGTGCCTGCAAAGATTTCCCGCGACGGAGATTCACTCGGTTGCGCCAAAATGATGGAAGGCAGCACATCGCTTGCGCTCACGATTTCAAAGGTGCGCCGAAATCCACTCCAACCGGCATAATGCACCGCCTTCCCGCTTTCACGAACTGTGGCCTGATGCTCCTCGCCGAGGAATAATTTATATTCCACCCACACCACCTCTTCGCGGATTTCCGTCGCCTGCAACTGCGCACGGTAGGGAAGTGAGTTCCCTTCGGCATCTTCGGTCCACCAAGTGGCGGTCGGCGCACCATCGGCAAAAAGGAAAATCGTTTGCCCCAAAGGTTTCAGGGCAGCACCACCTCGGTCTCCCCAATCTGCACGATCCACAAATGCGCCTTGCCTTACCGCCAATAAACGCAGGTCCGAGGCATCGTATTGAAAACTTAAACCATCGAGTCCGCCTACCAATAATCCACGCGGTGTCATGGCCACGCCATCTGCGACCGCAGGAAAGCTACCGCGAATCGCTTGCGGCCGATCCCCTACGGACAAAACCGTGGCACCCTCTTTCACAACAATCTGCTCTGGACCAAAAGCAATCACATAATCGGTCACGGCGCGCCGCTCTTGTTCACTGAGGGAATCACGGAAGCCTGGCATTGGAGTTCCACCGATTCCATTCGAAATGGTGCGGTAAATCGCTTCTGGAGTATTTCCAAATGAAAACCCGCCTTGCAGAAAGCTACGCGCGGGACGGTCCAGCTTTACTAGGCCATCGCCATCGCCCTTTTCGCCATGACACAAAGCACACTGGACTGCGTAAATTTCTTTGCCTGAAGCGCTTTGCTGCACCACTGGCGCGGCTTCTTCAACGACCTCCTCCACCACTACCGCCACAGGATTGGGTTCTCTGTCGCCGCAACTCGACAGGAGCCATGGACTCATAAGCATGAGGCCAAGCAAGGATTTTGAGGAAGGGGAAGCCATCAAAGCAAGGGAGCCGCCAGGCAAATGCGTGGCGGCTCCAAGGATAGCGACAAGGAGGCTTTCGATGCAGCGTCCTGGCGAGACTTCCTTCCCTTTACTTTGGACGTGCTTTAGTCGACTTTTTCTTCTTTTTCGGTTTCTTATTCCACTTCAACGGCTTCTTCCACCACTTGTGAAAACGCTCCATAAATCCGGCCTCGAAGTGTTGGTCAAAGAATCCCTGGGTCATTTCTACGCCGAAATCAGGCCGGCCACCGCGATCGTAGTTCTCCTCATATTCCTGTTGCATGGCAGTGAGAAAACCATGCAGGCTCTCAGGCTCTTCAATCAGGGTATAGGTTGCAAATGCAAATCCAAGGTGCGCGAGGTCATCGCGGTATGGGTTCGCTTTATAGGAAAAAAGCGAGTCCAAGCTCACCATGCGCTCCACGCCCTTCCGGGTTTCTTTGCCACGCCAATCTGCGTGGGAAGCGGTAAAGACAAATCCATCTAAGTGCCATGGCGCATAGACTTCGCCGACCGCCATATCTTCAACCGCCGTCGCAATCGACTCACGCACCCAAAGCGGAAGGATTCCATAGCGACTGTGTAGATCTAGGTGGACCAGATTGTGCCCAATTGAATGGTCCGGCCGCGCTTCTTCTTGCACCGACAAATCATGCCAGTAAGCCGTAATCTCTGGAGCAAAGATGGTGAAGCCCGTAGTGCTTTTAGACTTTTGCATGAAGGCAGCCTGGCTAGGTCCTGCCTCCGCAATGACATCGCAGAGTTGGTGGTAAATGGCGCCGTTATGGATCATGAATCCAAGCAACGGACGGACGGCTTCCCCTTCCTCTAAGTCTTCCACATCTGCAGGAACTCCCAAAGCCATATTGACTTTGCCGAGCATGGCATCGATGCGCTTAAAGGCCCTCTTCGATTCACCTTTTGAAAAATCGGAATAGACCTGGGAGCGGCCATCTTCCGAGACAAAAAGCTTGAGTCCGCTGTCTTTCGACTGAGCGAACTCAAGAACGGCGGCCGCGATGGCCTTGGATTCACGGTCGACCCGTTCATCCACAGTTTCGACACCTTTTGTTGTGTCTCCGCCCAGAGCGAGCGGTGCTGGCCCCTGTTGAGGGAGCCAGCTCGTCATAGAGAGCAATAGAGTTACAGAAATCATGTTTGGTATGGGGTTGGCGGTTTTAACACCCTCGCTTTCAGATTCTTACGGCTGATTCGGTGTTTTGGTTGCAGAAATATTCCGTTTCCAGGGTCCTATTTCGCTCCAAAGGGCCCTGGTTTCAATCTCTTTGTAACATTTTTCCCAACTGGCCTTCCAGCAGGAGGTTTTGTTGACGGACTTGCTTCAAAAGTTCTTCCACGTTGTTCTCTGCAGAAACCAAAACCAGCTCTGCTTCGAGCAAACGTTGGCGACGGGCTTCCTCTAAAAGCATGGACAAATCATCTTCGGCAGGAGCCCAACGTGCAAGCTGCGCGGTGCGATCAATCATCGCAGCCAGCTCCTTCACTTCCGGTTCCCCTGCTAACTCGCCAGCCAAACGCTTGGCCTCTGATTGCAGGAGAGCGTAGCTATCCGTCCGCGCGTGCCAACTACGGCGCAACACTTCCGCATACTGAGCGACGACCGCCATTTCACGCAAACGTACCGGCGCCAAATCCCAACGTCCTTTGCCAGCAGCCAGGTTCAAAGTGTACTCACGCTCGACTGCCTTGTCAGAACCTTCAGGTTTCCAACGCAGGCGCACCGTGACGAATCCAGCCTCTAAATCTGCCAGCGCAGTAGGCTCCACTTCGTACAAAGCCACCACTTCATGCCCGGAACCAACCTCGCCCGCGTCGACGGCATCGTTGCGAAAATCTTGGTGCGCCAAAGAACGGTTTTCATAACCAAGCTGGCGCCAACGCAAGACTTGTTTGGCATCGAACTCGACTTGGATTTTCACATCGCGCGCCACCGTAATCATGGTGCCGAGGAAGCCATCAACCAAAACGCGTTTGGCTTCAGCAACGTCGTCCAGGTAGTGGCACGAACCATTTCCTTGGTCGGCGAGTTGCTCGAGGAAAACATCGTTGTGGTTGCCCATGCCGACGCCCAAAGTAGTCAGATCCACCCGCGCCTCGGCCCGTTCGGTGACTTGCTTAAGAATGGTTTCCTGGTCAGTGACGCCGGTGTTCGCAACACCATCGGAGGCAAGCACCACACGGTTGATGGACTCAGCACTGTAAACCTGCTCCATCATTTGATAGCCGAGACGTAAACCATCACCGGCATTGGTCGAGCCACCGGTTCCAAGATTTCGAATCGCTTCCCGAACGAGGTAACGCTCGGTTCCTGGAGTAGAATCAAGGACGACGTGACCCTGACTGTCGAAAGTGACCAGCCCAATGGTGTCGGTATCGCGGATTTGATCGACTAGCAACATCAGTGCATCTTTGACCAGCTGAATGCGTTTGCCTGCCATCGAACCCGATTTGTCGATGACAAAGACCAAGTTCATGGCAGGGCGAGCCGCCGCCGCCACTTCCCGCGCCTTAATCCCGACGGAAAGCAGGATTTGGTTTTCCTTACCAAACTTCGATTGCGTCGCTTGAATCTGCACCGCGAAATCCTCTTCCTGCGGAGCCTCCATGGAGTAATCGAAGTAGTTCAAAAACTCTTCGGTGCGTATCGATGCCTTCGGCGGCAGTTGATTGTTGACCAAGAAATTTCGGGTCAGCGGGTAACTCGCAGTGTCAACATCGGCCGAGAAAGTGCTTAATGCCTCGTTGCGGGTGTAGACCTCTGGATTATCTCCGTAGAAACGGAAGAACATATCCGACGGCCTTTCCTGCGGATACTGCGGCTTTAGGTAAGTCAGAACCTGCCCGTTTTGATAACGGCGGCCGTAACCATCGGTTAGAGAGTGAGTGGGTTGGCCCCCCAGGCGGTTGCCATAGGCACCCAAAATGTGCTCACTGCGTGCACGGAAGTCGCCATCTTCGAAGTCATCGAAGTAGGCGCTTGCCAGTTCCTCTTCAACTTCTTCCTCACCTCCGTCGGCGTAGCCCAGTCCGCTAAAGCGAACATCTCCCGTTCCTTGTCCAAAACCATCTAGGTCGAGAGCCCTTAAGCCCCGCTTCGTTGTTGGAAGTGCACCTGGGGTAGCTGGGGTGGCTGGAGTTGCTGGAGTCGAAGGAACCCGAGGGCTCAAAGGAGTTGCAGGAGTCGTAAAAACCAAGCCAACGGTTGGACTTTCCAAGGTTCCAGCTTTCCGGTCCTTAAGGCCGATATCGAAACTCCCATTGTCGTCTTCGGAGTGATAGCCCAATTCTTGAAGCGGCATGGGCGTGAGTGACTCTCTTAAGCCTGAGTCTTTTTCCGTAGACCCTGCAGACCTTGCAGACAATTGCTTACGCAGATCATCGCGCTGTCGCTCAAGGTTCATGACTTCCTTATCGAAGACATACCCAATCTCATGCTGCGTCGGAGCAGAGGCCGATTGCGAAGATGCTGGCGATGGCATCCGCCAAGGCTTTTGCCAAATAGTGATCATGCCGCCAAAGATGAGCAGTGCCGCGGCAACTCCCCATTTCGGCAGGGTGAACATTCGTCCAGCAGGCGGGTTTTCGACCACCCCAGCAACCGACGCCGATCCTTCGGCAGCAGCCGCACGCAAGGAATCACGGCGCTCATGACCGAGTACAGGTTGCAGTTGCGGTTGACGCAGTAAATCTAAAGCGCGTACCAACTCCTCGTGCTGCGCGCGGAGGGCATCGTCCTCCTTCAACGCAGCTTCGACTTCCATGCGGGTGGCATCGTCGGCCTCGCCCATCACGTACAAAGTCAGTTTGGATTGCAAATCTTGTTGCGGTTCTTCTTTCCAGTTATCGTTCATCTTTTTTCTCCCCTAAATGGCTTGGGCCATACGCAAACGCGCGGTCAATCGGTTCATGCCTTCATGCACAATCCAGCCAACGGTGCCAGCTTTCACGCCAAGCACTTCGCCGATTTGTTCATAATTCCAACCTTCATGGACTTTGAGCCAAATCGCTTCGCGCTCGCGTTCCGGAAGGTTTTGCAACTCGCGCTGCACTAAAGTCAGCACTTCCTGTTGCTCCGATTGGGTGTCGGGGGTGATGGGTTCTTGATAAACCACTTTCTCCCGCCGCGCTGCTTCCCGCGTGTCCATTTTTCTCATGTCGTAAGCCAAGTTGCGGCAGACACGAAACAACCATGGTCCAAGAGAGGCCTCGCTGCCGAGTTCAGGCCCCTTTCGGAGCAAGCGAAGGAAGGATTCCTGGACGACGTCCTCGGCCTTGGTCGCCTCGTGCAAAATGCTGGTTGCGAACCGGAGCAGCGGGGCTTCATGACGGTCGACGATTATGTCAAACGCAGAAACTTTGCCGTTTCGATAATCCGCCAGCAAACTGCCATCGGCAGAGCCAGAATCGGTTTTCCTTTCACTCACGCCAGAAAGACGCCACCCTCGTCAGGTGCTTGGGAGAATATTGGGGGTTTTTGGGGCTGCAGAGTCGCCACCACTGCAACCAGGGCTTCCTTAGCCAATGCTGACGCCATGCTTCTCAAACACGCGGTCGCGATAATCAAGAATCTGACGGACGTAGGCACGCTTTTCACGGTATTCCCCGGGGAAGAAACTCCGCTTAAAGCCATAAACTAGCTGATCGCTGAGGGCCTTCGGCTTTAAGTGGAAGGTATCGATCGCCAGGCGGTATTCCTTGGAGACCGTAGTGCGCGAGACCAACCGGTTGTCGGTGCACAGGGTGGTGGACAAGCGCTCCTTCAGCATACGCTTAAACGGATGATTCTTCATCGCACCGAGTTCAGGAAGAGTTTGCATGTTGGAGGTCAGGCAAACTTCGAGAGTCAGGCGACGGTCGGCAACGTACTGCACCAAACGGTTGACGTATTGCTTGCGCTCGGCCGCAGGGATTTGGGGCAAACGCTTGGTGCTAAAAATCCAGGTTCCGTGCCCAATGCGGTCGGCATGGCAATCAGTAATCGCCTGGAAGATGGATTCTGGACCATAGTCCTCGCCAGCGTGCACGGTTTTGCCAAGGAAGGCATCGTGCGCGAGTTGATAGGCGGCTTGATGATCTTTAGCCGGGAAACCGCGCTCCGCTCCAGCAAGGTCGACGCCAACGACTGGCAGACCAAACTTATCACGGGCATCGATGGCTGCGTTCACCAGGGCCTCGGAGGCTAGGCCGAACAGTTCGCGATCGGGAAGTTCACCAAAGGCCTCGAACATACGCGCATAGGTGGCGCTGAATGGAGCGGCAAAGAAGCGCATTGCGCAGACGATGATGGCGGCACGAAAGGGTGGCTCGTTTCCATTGGCGATGGCAGCTGCCTTATTCCATTTCTTCTCAGCACGCTGAATACCTTTCGAGCAAGCTTTCAAAACGGTGGCGATATCCATGCCATCGCCGGTCAAAAGTTGCGGCGCGAAACGCATTTCAAAGTAACGTACTCCCTCTTCAAAGTTGTCCTCGCAAAGTTCAAACGCGATTCTCTCAATAGCCGCCGGAGTCCTCATGACCGCACAGGTATAGGCAAAACCTTGGAGGTAATCCATCAAGTCGGTGTAGGTTTCTTTGAACACCTTCTTGTACAAACCCTTCACGCTTTTCGCCGGCAGCTTCACGCCATGTTCCTCCGCTAACTCCAAAAGAGTTTCGGGGCGCAGGGAACCATCGAGGTGAAGATGGAGATCTGTTTTCGGCAGTTCGCGAATGAGGGCGTCGGTTAGCGATTTCATGGCCGAATACCGTAATCTATGCGGGTGAAGAATCAAGTAGCGGGCAGCATCATCCTTTGTGATTACGGGCAGGTTCTTGCCGGTTTTGACCGTAGTTTGTGCGCGAAAGAGTTCGAAATACGTCTCGGGAGGCCAATTCCGCCTGCAGGTGCGCGCTTATTGGAGGAATTGCTCGGTCCTTTTGAAGCTGGCGCGGTTTCCCCAGAAGCATTTCTTGGCGAACTCCGCGACCCACTAGGCTTTCAACATTCTTTTGAGGAGCAGGAGTTCCGCCTGGCTTGGTGCTCGATTTTGTGGCCGCTGGAAGAAACCGTGGCAGTCATGCGCAAGTGGAAAGCTCGGCCTGGGGTGCAGGTGCACATAGTGACCAACACCGATCCGTGGCGTTTGCAATATGCCTCTTCGCACTTGGGCTTGGCCGATCTCTTTTCCGCTTACACTGCATCCTTCGAAGATGGATTGGTGCCAAAAGGTCAGTGCAGCACTATGTGGGCGGAAGCGCGGCGTCGGGCGGAGGCAGAACGCGGGCACCACTCCCCCTTAGTGATTGGCGTCGATGATTTAGAGGCTAACCTGAAACCGGCTTTGGACGATGGCACCCTCGACCACGGCATTGTGTATGAAAATGCTGCGCAACTGGATACAGAACTCCACCGCCTTCACCACAAGGGATTCGCCCCTTAGAACTGGAAGTAGATAAATGGCGGGTGATCGACGCGCATAAAGGCGAAGGTCAGTGCAAAGAGGATTCCGTAAAGGAATGCGAACAGCAGGTTGGGGACCTTCGCTAATAAATCTACTTTGCGCAGGCGTTGCGCGATTTCATGCGCCAGCAGCAGGATTGCGAATAGCCACACCCAATCGGTGTTCATGACTTGCTCGCCGTCACTTTGGAAAAGTGCAAAGGCTTGCCAGCTCGTCCATGCGGAATCGAAATCTGGTGCGCGAAATAAGATCCAGCACATACAGACAAACCAAAAAGTGCATACGGTAGAAACGGTTCGTCGCAGCATGGAATCAGGCAGGCGTCCACCTAGTCCGCGGTGCCATAGGCGGTGCAGGGCTAAAGCCAAGCCATGAAGTCCGCCCCACAGCACGAAGTTCCAAGAAGCACCGTGCCATAAACCGCCAAGCAACATGGTCAACATGAGATTGCGGTAAGTGGCTAGTTTCGCCCCACGGCTGCCACCCAGAGGAATGTAGAGGTAATCGCGCAGCCAAGAAGAAAGGCTAATATGCCAGCGTTGCCAAAAATCTTGAATGTTCACAGCCAAATAGGGCGCGTTGAAGTTCAAGCAAAGTTTGTAGCCGAGCATGGCTGCACAGGCGATGGCCATGTCCGAGTAGCCGGAAAAGTCACAGTAAATCTGCACGGCATAAGCTGGCACTGCAATCCAAGCTGCACCCACGGACCACGCACTAGGGTCAGCAAAGTAGGCATCGACTATGGGCGCAAGGTTATCGGAGATGACGGCTTTCTTGATAAAGCCGGATAAGAAAAGGAAGAGCGCCGACTTGAATGCGATGTTGGCAAGGCGTCGGGGTGCGGCTAGCTGCGGCAGGAAGTCCGCGGCGCGCACAATCGGGCCGGCGACTAATTGCGGGAAGAAACCGACGAATAAGGATAGATCGAGCAGTGACCGGGTAGGTTGAATCCGGCGATAGTAGATGTCGAGGGAATAGGACATCGTCTGAAAGGTGAAGAAGGAAATACCTACGGGAAGGATGAGTTCCAGAGTTGATAAATGGGCTTCAAAGCCCAAACTTCCAAGTAAGGCTGCGGTGGAAGTGATGAAGAAATCGCAGTACTTGAAGAAGCCGAGGATGCCGAGGTTGGCAAACAAAGAGCAACGTAATGCCCATTTCCGGCCGCGGTCACTGCTGGCATCTTGGATGCGAATTCCGGCAAAGTAATCGACCAGGGTCGATCCGAGAATCAAACTTAAAAAACGCCAATCCCATGCTGCATAGAAGGCATAGCTAGTCAGGAGCAGCCAAACC